>Ga0256845_1000023_pt1 | contig 128703 bp, 108 predicted proteins | sample RiftiametaG_FD_189101 | JGI IMG/M metagenome (GOLD analysis project Ga0256845, IMG submission 189101) | Tube worm associated microbial communities from hydrothermal vent at the East Pacific Rise, Pacific Ocean - Riftia | ecosystem: Host-associated > Annelida > Integument > Unclassified ...
TGTTGACGAGTTAAAAACCCTAAAATTATCATAGTCTTACTCCTCTGTTCTGTCCTTATTAATAACAATATAAATTTAACACATTTTAAATCAAGTAAATAGCATTAAAACAAACTTAGGAAAATTGTACAAATATCTTTACCTTCTATTAAGCTTAATAAATCCAGACCTGTCCCGTTTGGCATATTAATGTCCAAAAAAATAACATCTGTATTCTGGCTATTAATATGTTGTAGTCCATCCTTAATAGTTGTATATTTACCAGATATTTCAATGTCGTCAAAAAAATCGGTTAGATAATATTCTAACAATTCTATAGCTTTTATTTCATCATCAATTATGATCACTTTCATTTGTGTATAGTTTTAGTATTACTGAAGTCCCTACTTTGTTAATTTGATCAGTAAATTTAAATTGAATATCAGTAGGATAGTAGTTTTTTCCATTATATATTTTTAACCTATTTTTCAAAATATCAATTCCATAAGATTTATGTTTTTCTAGATTATTGTTTTTTGAAATACCAACTCCAAAATCGATAATTTCAATAAGGTAATAATTTTTGTTTTTGATGATTGATACAATTATTCTTTTTACTTGTTGTTCAGTATAATTTGCGTGTAATATGATGTTCTCAATTAAGGGTTGTATTAATAATGAGGGTATTTTGTTTGATTCGAGATTAATTGAACTTTGAATTTGTTTTTCAAATGTAAAGTATTTATCAAATCGTTTGTTTTCCAGTGTTATATATAGTTCAATGTAATCTAATTCTTCCTTAAGGCTTACTTGGTCATTCATTGAGAAATCAAGCGTTTTTCTCATTAATAGCGCAAAATCAGAAAGGTATTGTATGGCTTCTTTTTTTTCGTTTTTAAGAATGTAATGTTGAATTGAATTTATGGTGTTAAACGTAAAATGTGGATTCATTTGTGAAGTTAATAATTTTAATTCTAACTGTAATATTTGGATTTCAGTTTCCTTTTTTCTATTTTTAAATTTAAAATACTGTAAGATTATAAAATAGATGAATATAGTACTTGTTAATAATGTTAAAACACTGAACCATACGTTGTTATAGAATATAGGTGTTATTTCAATGTTTGTTTCAAACAAAAGGTATTGATCTTTATTATTCTTTTTTCTTATTTTTAGTGTTTGAATTCCTTTGTTTAAATTTTGTAAAGTTAAGTGGTTTGAATTACAACTTAACCAATGTGAGTTGTTAATCTGGTACTCTAGTTCTATTGGGTTTGAATTAGAAAATTGAATGTATTTATAATAAAATACAAGAGTCGATTCTTCTCCCATTTTTATTTCAGCTTGAATATTTTTATTTTGTTCATTTACGGAAACTGAATCAATAATAAATCTTTCTTTTTTTAATTGATTTTGTTTGGGAATATAATTTATACCAATTCTTATTATTCCTTTTTTCGAACCAATCCAAAGATTTTCTTTATCAGAAGTTAATGAAATGATTTCATTTGTATTCAAACCGTTTTCGACTGTAATGGATTCTGATTTAAGAATTGAATCTTTGTAGAGTATTTTATTTAACCCATTATAATCATAAACCCAAAAAATGCTATCGTTCTGAATATGAATTTTACTAAAATTGGTTTTAGTATTTAATAACTTCAAGCTTTTATTTTTATAAGTATAAATTTCATTTTCACATGAAATAAGTATTGTTTCTTTAATTTGATGAAGACTTGTTAATTTTTTATTTGGAATAACTAACTCAGTGTATTTTTTTTTGGCTAAATTGTATAAATATGCTTTATTATTTATTCTAATAATTAATGTCGTGTCATTAATTAATATTCGTTCATTATATTCCTTTTGGTTGTTGATTAATGGGGTAATAAAGGTTTTATTTTTTTTATCTAGATATATTGTGGATTTGGTTTTAAAACGATATTGTCTAGTATTATTTGTTCTAAAGAAAAATCTGTTTAGATAATTACTGAATAATATGGGTTTTTCAAGGTGTTTTTCTAATTTTTTATTTGTTGAAGATAACAGGTCATAACGTTCACTTATTTTTGGTAAAATTGTGATTAAGTTACCTACTTTTGAATAAATATATAATTCTTCATTCTTATGAAGAAAAAATAATTTATTATTCTTTGTGAAAGAATAACTAGGGATGATTTTTTCGGAATGTTTTAGTTTTAAAATCTTGATATTTGAAGTGTAATATATCCCGTTATCAGTGGTAGAAAACCAGTAACCGTCATCAAAATCTTTTTGAATATCGGTTATGGTAAAATTGTCTAAAAATGAATTTATTATTTCAAGGTTGCTATTCAGTTGGTATGCACCTTTAAATGTCCCTATGAATAAATTACCAGCAGCTACGTTTATTTTTAGAATTTCGAATGGCAATTTTTTAAAATAAATTTTAGAATCTTTTATTTTAATTAGGTAATTCCCTATTGATATAAATAGTTCGTCTTTGTATTTTGCTGTTGATGATATGCCATATATTGCATTTAAGCTGTATGAAAAAGTCGGGTCGATCATTGTTTTTTTATTTTTATAAGTAATATATAATTGACCTTTGCTGACCACATTATTCTCAAACATTGAATAAATAAAATCAGTTTCAATATTAATAGTGAGGTTAGAATGATTATGTGACTCTTTTAAGTAATGAATATTCTGTCGTGTGGCAATTCCATTCTTTATTTTTATAATCCCACTTTGCTTCAAAAATGTTATCTTACAATCGTTGCCATTAAAAACTATGTTTCTTATGACAGATGTTTTAAATTTTTGCTCGATTGATTCAACTAAGGAAGTATTAAAAATGTAGGGATGCATTTCGAATGTATTGTCTGAAGGGTTAAACCAAAATAATTCATTATTACCCGTACTAACCCAAATCTTATGTTTATTCTCTTCAAAAAAATTGAATACACATGATGTGAAATTTTGTTCGGTATTGATATTAAGAAAATTTTGTCCGTCAAACCTAACTATTCCTCTGTCCGTTGCAAACCACATATAGCCAATTGAGTCTTGGTATATGTTATGAACTTCTGAACTTGGAAGCTCTTCAGATATGTTTTTGAATATTGGTGTAAAATTTTGGGCATAACCATGATGAACCCCAAAAAGGAATAGTAGTAATGTTGATATTATTTTAAGGTAGTTCAAATATTGTAAATATATACTATAATACTAATGTTAGAGTTATTTTACTTCTATAATTAAAAAAAACAGTCTAAAATTAATAGACTGTTTTTTTTGAATCATAGGGTAAGCGTAATGTCTTAATTGTATATTTTGTATTCGTTCTTTTTATAGTTTAAAGTTTTTCGTCAAAATTGTATAGTGTTCTGTAAATAAAATATACTATTTGATATCTTTCTTCTGTAATGATAGTGAATATTAGAATTGTTTAAATTTAAAATTGGTTTATACTATCAAATTCTTCATATTTGATAAGTTTTTGTTAAAATCCGAATTTCACAATTTATTAATAATAAATTGAATATATTTTTAGGCTTGCCTAGAAAAAAATTTAAATAAATGTAACTATAGTATTGAGGATAGCCTTTGATTTGTATATTTGTACTTTAATTATAATAAGTCTAAATAGAATATATTAATATGAAATTATTGATTACTGTTTTTTTAATCACATTAAGTTCAATCCTATGGTCTCAAAACAATAAGTTGTCTGGAGTAGTTGCCGATAAAACTGAAGTTGTACCATTTGCAAAAGTGTGGTTAAAGGGTACTGAGTTTTACACATCAACTGATTTTAAAGGGGAGTTTGAAATTAATAATATTCCAAACGGCACCTATAAACTACAAGTTACTGCTTCTTCTCATAGCAAATATCAATTGGAATTGGAATTTGATAATGAATCTATAGTTAAGGAAGTTACGTTAGAAAAAATTGATTTACAATTAGATCAAGTTGTTGTAACTGGAGCCATGCGTGAAGTATCTATCTCTAAATCGCCTGTAAAAATTGAATTAATAACGAGTGAATTTTTCAAATCGAATCCTGTTAATAGTGTGATTGAAGCGTTAGAAACAGTGAATGGTGTGCAGGAGCAAGTCAATTGTGGGGTGTGTGGTACGAATGATATTCATATTAATGGAATGGAAGGACCTTATACTTTAGTATTAATTGACGGAATGCCAATAGTAAGTGGGTTGTCATCTGCTTATGGGTTTAATGGAATCCCTACTTCATTAATTGATAGAGTTGAGATTATTAAAGGGCCATCATCTACATTGTATGGAACTGAAGCCGTTGGTGGGATCATAAATATTATTACTAAATCACCAGACAGATCAAGTTTAATTGAGTTTGAAGCTAATGCAAATACACATGGAGAGTATAAGACATCTTTAGCCTGGTCTCCTAAGGTTGGTAAGAAAGTGTTTACGACTATTAGTGCAGACTATTTATACAATCAAATGAGGTTAGACTTTAATAAGGATAATTTTACCGATATTCCACTGAATAATAGGCTTTCTGTTTTTAATAAATGGCAATTCTTAAATAAAAAGAATGAAAAAGTATTTAATCTGGCAGCGCGTTATTATGTTGAAGATCGCTTTGGTGGAACCTTACAATGGGATGATAATTTTTTAGGATCAGATAGCGTGTACGGTGAGCATATCTCAACAGATAGAGTGGAATTAATAGGTGAGTATATTTTACCAATAAAAAATAGAAATTTCACGTTAAGTTTCTCAGCTAATTCGCATGATCAAAACTCTCACTATGGAAATGTAAACTATAAAGCGAGTCAACAAGTATTGTTTTCGAATTTAATATGGAATAAACAATTTGGTAAGCGGAATCAATTTTTGGCAGGGTATACTAATAATTTACAATTTTATAAAGACAATTCATCATCTAACATTACTGAACAAACGTTTGTACCTGGAGTGTTTTTTCAAGATGAATTTAATTGGACAGAAAATTTAATTTTGTTAACCGGCGTAAGGTTTGATTACCATAGTAATCATGGGTTGATTGTGTCACCACGTTTAAGTCTTAAAAAAGATTTTGGATCATATACTGCATTTAGATTTAATTACGGAAATGGATTTAGACAGGTTCATTTATTCACTGAAGACCACGCCTTTTTAACAGGGGCAAGGCAAGTGTTAATTAAAAATGAACTACAGCCAGAACGATCGCATAATGCAACGCTTAATTTTAATCACACGTATACTAAATTAGGGTATGGTAATTTTGATTTTGATGTTTTCTATACTTATTTCTTAAACAAAATTATCCCTGACTATAATACAGATCCAAATCTAATTATTTATGATAATTTAGATGGAAATGGAATAACAAGAGGGCTGTCATTTTCAGTAAATCATAAGTTTAAAATACCATTTAGAATACGTTTAGGAATTACGCTACAAGATGTTTTTGAACAATCTAAGAATGATGTTGGAGAATTAGTAAAAGAAACTCAATTGTTTGCTCCTTTCTTTTCAGGTGTTTTTAATTTGTCGTATGAATTTAAAAAGTGGAAAACTAAATTAAACTATACTGGAAAGATTGTTGGCTCTCAAAAATTGCCTGTATATGATGCCCCAAACCAAAGACCGGAAGTGTCACCTTGGTTTACCGTTCAAAACGTGCAACTGTCAAAAGAATTTAATAAAGGGTGGGAAGTTTATACTGGTATCAAAAATGTTTTTAATTTCACCCAATCGTCTCCACTCGTAAATCCTGAAAATCCATATGATGCAACTTTTGATACGTCCTATGCTTATGGTCCATTACAAACTAGACGTTTTTATGCAGGGGTGAGGTATAACTTGAAACGTAAAACTAAGAAATAGTAATAGAGACTTAAGAGAAATCCCATTTTACAGCTGTTCATTCATAAACCTAATTCAAGTTTAAATTTATATAATTGTATCATTTTAACTAATTAAATTTAGTTTTTACTTGCAAATTATTAACTTTACCCCATGGAATTAACACAAGATTATAAAAATATAGTTAAACTTAGGTTTGATAATAGTTCTGAATTAAAAACTGAATTTTTTAATGAGTTTTATAAAGGAATTGTTGAACCAGAAAATTTTGGTGGAGAAATTTTCAAAACATTGTCTTTGGAAGTGATTTTAAATTTTCTTAAAAAAAGTCACACTGAATATTTAACATTGTGGTTTCCTAAAATTGAGGGCTTAGCTAAACAATTACAAGAAGAAATAGGTGTAAATGATTTAACATTAACATTACACACATTCTTGGTAAACTATTCTAATGAGTTAAATAATCATATCAATTTTGAAGAAAAAGTGTTATATAATTTTGTTCAAAAACTACTTAAAGGTGTTTATGTAGAGACTGAAAAAATGTTTGTTTTAAATCATTTTTTAGAAACACATAATCATGATGTAGCGAATGATTTGGATACAATTAAAAAAATCCTACTTAATAAACAACCAGATTTACTTAATAATAATACAGCAAAGGAATTATTTAATCAAATGGCACTAATTCATAATGATATTGAGGTGCATGGAATAGTTGAGGATGAAATATTAATGGAGAAGATTCATAGTTATATTGCACAGAACTTTTGAACGAAAGATATTTAAAGAAAGCATAACAGTATTGTTTGCTGTGTTGGATTTGGCTGTGGTTCATCCGTATGACATGATACATCAAAATTAACGTAACAATTAAGTACATTATCTTTTCGTGGAGTATTTTTTCTAATTAGATCAATAAAATGGCATTATTTGCTAAGTTAGAAAGCATAGAACAAAAAAAGCCAGCTAACATAACTAAGCTGGCTTTAATGAGTATACTACTTTCTAATTTTGAGTCTTAATTAAGTTCAAAGCAGAACCATATTTAAACCATTCAATTTGAGCTTCATTATAAGTATGATTAACCATAATTGTTTGAATTGAACCATCAGCATGAACTAACTCAACAGTTATTTGTTTGCCGGGAGCAAAATCAACTAAATCAATAAAGTTAAATTTATCTCCTTCTTGAATTAAATCGTAATCAGCTTCATTAACAAATGTTAAGCCTAACATACCTTGTTTTTTAAGGTTGGTTTCATGAATTCTAGCAAAAGACTTAACAATAACTGCAATTGTTCCTAAATGACGTGGTTCCATTGCTGCATGTTCTCTAGATGAACCTTCGCCATAATTGTGATCACCAACAACTATGGACTGTAAGCCAGCTGCTTTGTATGCTCTTGCTGTAGCCGGAACTTCTCCAAATTCACCTGTTAATTGATTCTTAACTTTATTAGTGGCTTTACCATATGCGTTAACGGCACCAATCAAACAGTTGTTAGAAATGTTATCTAAGTGACCTCTATATTTTAACCACGGTCCAGCCATAGAGATATGATCAGTTGTACATTTACCAAAAGCTTTAATTAATAAGGGGGCTCCCATTATGTTTTTACCATCCCATTTTTTGAATGGAGATAATAATTGTAATCTATCAGAAGTAGTAGAGACTTTGACTTCAATCCCAGATCCATCAGTCGCAGGTGGTTGAAAGCCATTTTCTTTGACATCAAATCCTCTTTTAGGGAGTTCATCACCTGTTGGTACAGCTAATTTAACTTGCTCACCATTTTTATTTGTTAATGTATCCGTTAACGGGTTAAAATCTAGCTTACCCGATAGTGCAATAGCTGCCACCATTTCTGGTGATGTTACAAAAGCCATAGTATTTGGGTTTCCATCTGCTCTCTTTTTAAAGTTTCTGTTGAATGAGTGAACAATTGAATTAACTTCTTCTTTATCTGCTCCAGCTCTGTCCCATTGACCAATACAAGGTCCACAGGCATTTGTAAAGATGGTTGTTCCATTTAAAGAATTAAAAATAGTCATTAAACCATCTCTTTCAGCAGTATACCTTACTTGTTCAGAACCAGGGTTAATCCCTAATTTAGCTTTTGCTTCAACACCTTTTTCTGTAGCATCTTTTACAATAGAGGCTGCTCTTGATAAATCTTCATAAGAAGAGTTTGTACAAGAACCAATTAAAGCCCATTCAATATCAGTTGGCCATCCATTTTTTGTAGCAGCTGCTTTCATTTCAGCGACTGGTGTTGCTAAATCTGGCGTAAACGGTCCGTTTAAATGTGGCGTAAGTGTATTTAAATCAATTTCAATAACTTGGTCAAAATATAATTCGGGGTGAGTGTAAACTTCTGGATCACCTGTTAAATGCTCTGCCACTTTATCAGCAGCTTCTACAATATCAGCTCTGTCTGTGGCAGTTAAATAACGTCTCATTGAGTCATCATATCCAAATGTAGATGTGGTTGCTCCAATTTCAGCACCCATATTACAAATAGTACCTTTACCAGTAGCAGACATGGATAATGCACCTTCTCCAAAATACTCAACAATAGCACCAGTACCTCCTTTTGCCGTTAATATACCAGCTACTTTTAAAATAACATCTTTTGGGGCAGTCCATCCAGATAATTTACCCGTTAATTTAACACCAATTAATTTTGGCATCTTTAATTCCCAAGCCATACCAGCCATTACATCAACAGCATCAGCTCCACCAACGCCAATAGCAACCATTCCTAAACCTCCTGCATTTACGGTGTGAGAATCAGTTCCAATCATCATTCCACCTGGAAATGCATAATTTTCTAAAACGACTTGATGAATAATACCAGCACCTGGTTTCCAGAATCCAATACCATATTTATCACATACTGAACTTAAAAAGTCAAATACTTCACCGTTTGTATGGTTAGAGCGAGCCATATCAGCAGCCGCTCCATCTCTGGCTTGAATTAAGTGATCTGCATGTGCTGTAGAAGGTACGGCTACTTTCTTTTTACCAGCTTGCATAAATTGTAGTAGTGCCATCTGAGCTGTTGCGTCTTGCATGGCAACTCTGTCTGGAGCAAAATCAACGTAAGAATTACCTCTTGGATATTCTTCAGTTGCATTTCCATCCCATAAGTGAGTGTATAAAATTTTCTCAGATAAGGTTAATGGTTTGTTTACAATTTTACGCGCAGCAGCTACTCTGTCAGGGTACCTGTCATACACTTTTTTGATCATGTTGATATCGAATGCCATATGTCATATTTTTTTATGATACTAATATATGAATATTTGAAGGCTAAATTACTACAATTGCTAATCTTCTTTTAGGATCAATAGCATTTTGTAAGGTTGATTACATTAGGGGTATTTTAATTTAGGGGAGAGTGTAGTTTATTTATACGATTTGAAATTTGAATAGGAGAAAATACTGAACATAAAAAAAGCCTAAGCGGATAGCTTAGGCTTTTGAATCATAATAGTTAGTATTCTTATTTTACTAATTGTTTTGTAGAAGGTTTAAAGCTTGTTAAAACAATTCCGTTAACAGCAGCTTCATATTCTTCCATAGTTGGTGTTCTTCCTAAAATTGTAGATAACACAACAACTGGTGTAGATGATAACAAAGATTCACCTTTTTTCTCTCCAGAATCTTTAACAACTCTCCCCTGGAACAAACGTGTTGAAGTAGCCATTACAGTATCACCTGCCTCAGCTTTTTCTTGGTTACCCATACATAAATTACATCCAGGACGTTCTAAGTATAACATGTTTTCATATTTTGTACGTGCTGCTCCTTTTGGTGCATTGTCATCAAATACAAATCCAGAGTATTTTTCTAATACATCCCAATCTCCTTCAGCTTTTAACTCATCAACAATATTGTATGTTGGTGGTGCAACAACTAAGGGGGCTTTAAATTCAACTTTACCATGTAGTTTTTCAATATTTTTAAGCATTTGAGCCAAGATTTGCATATCTCCTTTGTGAACCATACAAGATCCTACAAAACCTAAATCTACTTTTTTAGCCCCACCATAATAAGATAATGGTCTAATATTATCGTGTGTATATCTTTTAGAAACATCATCATTGTTAACATCTGGATCAGCAATCATTGGTTCAGCAATTTCATCTAAATCAATAACAACTTCAGCATAATATTTAGCATTAGCATCAGGTCTTATTGCAGGTTTGTTTCCAGATTTTATGTCTTGAATTCTAACATTTGCTTTATCCAATAAACCTTGAAGAACTTGTTTTACATTATCCATTCCCTTATCAATCATGATTTGGATACGTCCTTTAGCAATTTCTAATGATTCAATTAAAGTATTATCTTCTGAAATACAAATAGAAGCTTTAGCTTTCATTTCTGCAGTCCAATCTGTAAATGTAAACGATTGATCAGATGTTAAAGTACCAATATGTACCTCAATAATTTTCCCTTGAAATACATTTTCTCCTTTAAATTGCTTTAACATTTGTTGTTGAGTAGCGTGAACTACATCACGGAAGTCCATATAACTTCTCATTTCACCTTTAAATGTAACTTTCACCGATTCTGGAATCGGCATACTAGCTTCTCCAGTAGCTAAAGCTAAAGCAACTGTTCCTGAATCTGCTCCAAAAGCAACTCCTTTTGACATTCTTGTGTGAGAATCACCACCTATAGTAATAGCCCAATCATCAATAACTAAATCATTAAGTACTTTGTGAATTACATCAGTCATTGGTTTGTATCCTTCTTTAGGATCACGTGCCGTAATAAGGCCAAAGTCGTTCATGAAATTCATTAACCTTGGTATGTTAGCTTTAGACTTGTCATCCCAAACTGAAGCAGTATGACATCCTGATTGATAGGCGCCATCAACAATTGGAGAGATAACTGTAGCAGCCATCATTTCTAATTCTTGAGAAGTCATTAATCCAGTCGTATCTTGAGAACCTACAATGTTAACTTCAACTCGAACATCAGAACCAGCATGTAATGTTTTACCTGGTGTAGTTCCTACAGCATTTTTATTAAATATTTTTTCAACAGCAGTTAAGCCTTGTCCTTCAATTGATATTTCTTTTGAAGTAGCATATACTTGAGGAGCATCTATTCCTAAAAGCTTAGCAGCAAATGATTGTAGTTTTTTACCGAAAACAACAGCATAAGATCCTCTTGCTTTAATAAATTCCTTTTTTTGTGGTGTTAAGGCTGTAGAAATATCTTTCAATTCCTTAGTTCCGTTATATAATTTTTTTGTTTTAGTATTTATGGTAAGAACAGTTCCTGTTTCAACAGAGTACTCTTCTTTTAAGATAGCATCACCTTCTGAATCAACAATTGTGTGACCGTTTCCGTCTTTTTGTTTCACCCAGTTTTTTAAATCAATTCCAATACCACCAGTTACACTAACTGTAGTTAAGAAAATTGGAGAAATTCCATTTGTTCCAGCAATTACTGGCGCAATATTAATAAATGGTACATAGGGACTCGATTTAATTCCTGTCCATAATGCTACGTTGTTTACACCTGACATTCTTGATGAACCAACTCCCATTGTTCCTTTATCAGCAATTAACATAACACGTTTACCTGGGTGTTTTGCTTGTAAAGCCAATAATTCATTTTGCATGTCTTTATTATGTTCAAATAAACACTGACCATGTAATTCTCTATCTGATCTAGAGTGAGCATCACCACCTGGAGATAATAAATCGGTAGAGATATCACCGATTCCAGCAATAAATGTTACAATTTCAATTTCTTCTTCAATTTCTGGTAGTTTAGTAAAGAATTCTGCTTGTGCATAACTCTCAATAATTTCTTTTGCTATTTCACTTCCGTTTTCAAATGCATTTTTTAAACGATCTGTATCAGCTTCATATAAGAAAACTTGTGTTTTTAAAACTTTTGTGGCTTGAGCTGCAAGTACTATGTCATTTCCTAAAGCTAAATCAAGTAAAACTTCAATAGAAGGTCCACCTTTCATGTGTGATAATTGTTCAAAAGCGAATTCAGTGGAAATCTCTTTTACAATCGACTCTCCAAGAATAATTTCTTTTAAAAATTTTGCCTTTACTCCAGCAGCACTTGTTGTTCCAGGTAGAATGTTATAAATAAAGTGATTAAGAGAATCTTCACGATTCGCATTATCAAGATCTTTAATCTGGTTAATAACTTCAATTGTTAATTCAGATTCATCAATAGGTTTCGGATGAAGGCCTTGAGTTTTTCTGTTTTCAATCTCTTTAATGTAATCTTTATATGTCATAACAGCTTTTTTTTAATATAAATAATCTTATCTTTTGTTAGAATAGGTGTACTATATTCTACTCTTTAGAATCCTTTAAAAATGGATTGTAAGAAATCAAATTTAGTGGTCACTTATGTTCAAAACACGATAATGATAAATAGTTGAATTTAATTAATTTTCTAGAATTGCGAATTTAATGATTTTAAAGGATTTGTAAAAATTTTTTAATCAATAAATTGTAAATTAGAGATGAAATACAATAAAAAATAACTGAAGAAACAAAAAAAAGCCACTTTCATCTGTATGAAAGTGGCTTTTTAGTAGTATTGGTTATTGTTTAGTCATTAATTATCTGAATGTTACCTTGACCTGCATCTGTAGTTTCATTACTATAAGTTAATGTGTAAATGTAAAAGTATGTTCCATCTACACATGGTCTGTCATTATTCATGTTAGTACCATTCCAAGTATCTAATATATCATTAAATTGAAATACTTGTTTACCCCATTTATCAAATACTTGACAAGAAAATTGAGTTACACCTGCATTTGCAAAGAAATACGTATCATTAAATCCATTATTTCCTGGTGTAAATACATTTGGTGTTATTAAGTTTGGTACATCATGTACAATTAGTTCTTGACAAGCAGTATCAACACAACCATTCATATTTTCAATCACAATTAAACAAACTTCATAAACACCTTCACTTGTATATTGTCTATTTATGATTTCTGTAATGTCATCATAATCAGTGTTAACCTCGGTAGGTGTTTGACCTAATAGACCAAACGTCCAAATAAAATTAGTATCAACGGTTGGATTACTGTTTCCGTAAGGTAAAGGCATATTAGCAAAATCATAATTGATTGATTCATTTGTTAAATCAATATTAATTTCTGCTGTTCCTTCAGTTGGTGAATTTAATGCACCATTTGTTGAAGTTAAAACCATTGTGAATATTGCTTCTGGGCTTAAAGAATCTACAGTGATTGTTTCTGTTAATACGCAACCTAAATCGTTGGTAGCAGTAATTGTATACATTCCTGGGTCTCTATTTCCCCAAGTAGATTGTGTTGTATTATTTCCAGTCGACAATTCAGTCCAAACATAATCAAAGTTTGTACCTCCACCGTTTCCATTAGAACCACCAGCTGCAGCTGCATATATTTGTCCACTTCCGTTGTCAAAAGGAATTTGATTTCTACACACTGTAGGATCAAAGTCTAATTCATCCCAATATATAGAGTCTGGATATTCTATTGTAAATTCAAAGAACTTAGAACACTCCTCTCCATCCGTAATTTTCAACTGATAATCACCTTCTCCAACAAATCTTAAGTAATCACCACCACCAATTCCGAATCCACTATTACTATTAGGGTCTGGAGACCAAATGTAGTATACGCTATCTAGATAGCCTTGATAATTGTAAACGGTATCAATTCTTATAGTTCCTGATTCTATTCCGTAACAATTAGGGTTCGTTATTGTAAAGTCAATAGCAAGTTCTTCTGGTTGATTCATTATAAATGTAATCGAATCATAACAACCTTTGTCATCTATTGCTACAATTGTATATGTATCTGCTACTAAATTATTGGCAGTGTTTAATATACCAATTGTGCTTGGATTTTCTACTTCTCCAGCTAAATCAGTAATGATTAAACTCCCAATTTGGAAAGTTATGCCATTACCACCAGTTATTTCGGCTGTTATATCTCCATCACCTAATTCAAAACAAGTTGGTTCAGAAACAATTTGAGAAATAACTAGTACATCTGGCTCAATTATTTCAAAATTTTCAGACCATGCACATCCTGATCCATTTTCCACTACGGTGACACTCCATAATCCTCCAGGTAAAGTATTTTGACTTTCACCATTACCAGCAGCAATATTTGAAGTTGTACTAAACAAGCCTGTAGCTTGATTTGTCCAAGCAACAACATAAGGGCCATTGTTTAAACCACCTTGTATATTCGTGATTTCTGCAAAACCATCATTATCACCAAAACATGTTACATTCGTTATTGAATTTTCTAAAGTGGCTGTTGTTGCTGTAATTGCAGATCCAACAAAAATATTTGTATCTATTTCACAACCTAAAGGGTCTACCACATTAATAAAGAATGTTAGGTTACCAGTTAAATTTGTGAACTGATTTGAAGCTTGTGGACCAAACGTTGTTCCAGCTCCTGTAATTGTGTATTGCCAACCTGGCATGTTAGGTAAAATTTCGATTTCCCCTAGAACGGGAGACGTTTGTCCCGGACAATTTAAAGCGTCTACAACATTTATAGCTGTTAAAGTAATAACATTGATTTCTACTTTCACTGAATCTGTTACAGTATTACAACCATCAAAAACATCTACATAATACCAAGTAGTTGAATTTGGAGAAACTGTAATTGTATTGGTTGTTGACAGTCCAGCTGGATTATACCAATCATAAGTTTCTGCTCCAGGTGTATATGAATTTGTAATACTTACGACTTCAAAAGTAGCGTCCTGTGAAGGGCAAATTGCTGTAGATTGTGTGTTAAAGTTTAACGTTGGCAATGTAAGTGGTGTATAGGTAACATTAAAAGTACCTTGGGAGACAATTCCACAAGCATCAGTTATGTCAACAACATAAGGTGTTGTTCCCGGAATATTGGTAGGAACGGTTATGATCTGAGTTGTTCCTATAGAAGTTGGATTACCTAGAACAGTCCAGTCATAAGTTAAGTTAGGTACGCCTCCGTCAGTCAGCGCTGTTAAGTCTAATGTGCCAGTTGGACATGAGAATGTTGTGTCACTGGTAATTGTATTAAAGTTTGGAGCAACATCAATGATATTAATTGTTTCTGATACTGTTATGGTATCACCACATTCATTAATATAATAAGTTTCGATAATCAATGTCTCTGTTACTTCAGATAATATATCTGCCAAGGCATTAATTGTAATCGTTAATGAATCTTGACCAGGAGGAATTGTATAAGTAGTATTAAGGTTTGAATAATCAACACCATTAGTTGCCGTCCCTGAAATTGTTAAATTAATAACGTAAGTCGAATCAGTATAACCTGCAGGGTTTACCATTACAATTTGAGCACCTGTACAACCTTCATATAGTTCATTATTTACTAAAGGATCCCCATTTAAATCAATAGGTAGAATAGAAATGTCCGCCCCGTTAGAAGAAAATGAGTTAGCTTGTAAAAATACACCAGAGTCTAAAGATGTATCACCTGCGTCTGCAATAGCTAATTTAATATGATAGGTTTGACCACATTGAACTGAAGCTGATGCTTGCATTGTTGTTGTGTGGGCATCATATTGTACATCAGCACCACCTGTATTATCAGTTAAAAAAGCACAATTTGTACATGGACCTGCATTTGCACTTCCATTATTTAAATTATTCATTGTTACAGGTAATGTTGTACCTGGAATAATAGCAATGTTTTCACCTCCATTTGTGTATGGACCAGTGAAACCTGGACCGCTAATAAAAAAACCAAAACCGTCATTAAAGTTTGATGTCGAGTAGAAATGATATTCTTCAGATGCAAAAATATAATTGAAAACAATAGTATCACCAGAAGGAATAAAATCAAACTCAAGAATACACTCATTATTCATTGTAGCAGTTCCAATTGCAGCTAAATCTGGATCACTTGGGTCCGGCGTAGTCACACCATTATTATTTGTTAAAGTACCAGTGTTTGCACCTGCAGCTAAAATGGCATCACCTGTTGCCATTACAACACCTTCAGGTATTGGAAAACTACTTCCGTTACTATTGAAGTATCCTATCATTGTCTGTGGGTTTTGTGCATTTGGATTAGATCCATTATAAGTTACGTTAGAAATAACAACACCATTTCCAGATAAAACATCATCAACTAATTGTTGAGGTGATTGTGTCTGTGTCACTGTGACTTGTCCAAAGGATAAGACAGAAATAAACATTAATATTAAACTGCTAACTACTTTTTTCATTTGATTTTGTTTTTTAAGTATATACTATTAACTCATTTTTAACAGTAAAGGTTGCACAAGATAATTATTTTTTTGAGATTATAAAATAACTATTCTTATATTTGAGGTTTAGAAATTAAAACCATGAAAAACACATTAAATTATATACAATCTAATAAAGATTCATTTTTGAATGAACTAGTTGAATTATTAAAACTTCCTTCAGTTAGTGCTGATCCTGCTTACACAAAAGACGTTAAATTAACTGCTGAGTTTTTAGCCGCTGAGTTCACAAAAATGAATTTAGATGAGGTAGAAGTGATTGAAACAGAAGGTCATCCAATTGTTTATGCAGAGAAAATTATTGATGTAAATTTACCTACTGTGTTAGTTTATGGTCATTATGATGTTCAACCAGCAGATCCAATTGAATTGTGGGATTCACCTCCTTTTGAGCCAGTTATTAAGGCTACTGAAATTCACCCTGAAGGTGCAATTTTCGCAAGAGGTGCTTGTGATGATAAAGGTCAAATGTATATGCACGTTAAAGCGGTAGATGCTATGATGAAGTCTAATGAATTGGCTTGTAATGTAAAATTCATGATTGAAGGTGAAGAAGAGGTTGGGTCAGCTAATTTAGAAGCATTTATTAAAACAAATGTTGAAAAATTAAAAGCAGATGTGATTTTAGTATCCGATACTGGAATGATTGATAATGATACACCATCAATTACAACAGGTTTAAGGGGGTTGAGTTATGTTGAGGTTGAGGTTACTGGACCAAATAGAGATTTACATTCTGGATTATATGGAGGAGCAGTTGCAAATCCAATTAACATTTTAACAAAAATGATTGCTTCATTGCAAGATGAAAATAATCATATTACGATACCAAATTTTTATGATGATGTTCAGGAATTAAGTTCTGATGAAAGAGCACAAATGGCTAAAGCGCCATTTTCTGAAGAAGCATATAAAAAGTCAATTGATATTAATGCTGTGTATGGTGAAAAGGGATATACAACAAATGAACGTGCGTCTATCAGACCAACTTTAGATGTAAACGGGATTTGGGGTGGATATACAGGTGAAGGTGCAAAAACAGTTATTGCTTCCAAAGCCTATGCTAAAATTTCAATGCGTTTAGTGCCGAATCAAGAACCAGCTAAAATAACTAACCTATTTAAAGCTCATTTTGAGTCAATTGTACCAAAAGGTGCAAGTGTTAAAGTAACACCTCATCATGGTGGTGAACCTTCAGTAACACAAATAGATTCTATCGAGTATGAAGCTGCTAGTTTAGCTTTAGAAGAGAGTTTTGGTAAAAAACCAATTCCAGTTAGAAGTGGAGGGTCAATTCCAATTGTAGCTATGTTTGAAAAAGTATTAGGCTTAAAAACTATTCTTTTAGGTTTTGGTCTAGATTCTGATGCAATACATTCACCAAATGAACATTATGGATTGTTTAATTTTTATAAAGGAATAGAAACTATCCCTTACTTTTATAAGCATTATGCTAAATTAAAATCTTAAGCATGAAAAGTTTATTTGTTTTACTGTTAGTTTTATCGACTACTTTTTCTGCCAAAAGTTCGTTTTGGTATAAAGAGCTCGAATTTTTAGCTATGGAGAATTTTAAGGTTTCCAAGAGCGAAGAGAAGATTATTATTAAATTTGATTATGTAATTAAGAACGATAATTGGTATGCCGTAAACATTAAACCGTCTTTGTTAAATTTAAACGTAGCGTCTTCAGATTGTGGTGATGTTTTTATTCCGAAAAGTATTAAGATTAAGCGTAAGTCTGAAGCGCGTTATCCTTTTGTTTTGGTTGGCGAGGCGTCTAAATTTACGAAAAGTGGACTTATGTCTGTTTGGAATTTATTTACTAAAGGTTCAGTTGATCTTATTTTAAAAGGAAAGATCAAAGCGGGGATATTTGGTTTAACAAAAAAGTGGGATTTAGATTTTTTGTATAAAATGACTATGGAAGAATTTATGTCATTTTTCTAATTGAATTATAAAATAAGAATGAAAAAGAGTGTAGCAGTTATTTATGGCGGATATTCAAGTGAGTTTGATATATCAAAAAAAAGTGCAGATACAATATATTCAAATATTGACACCAACTTATTTAATCCGTTTCTTGTAGAAGTTACTAGAGGGGATTGGATTGTAGAAGTTGAAGGACGTGATTGTTCAATTAATAAGAATAATTTTACTTATGTATTGAATGAACGTGAAATCAAATTTGATGTAGCATTCATTGCTATTCATGGTACACCTGGAGAGGATGGTAAATTGCAAGCCTATTTTGATATGATTGGTATGCCTTATGTTAATTCAAGTGTTTTGTCTTCTTCTTTATCATTTAATAAGTGGGCATGTAATCAATTCTTAAACCGTTTTGGTGTTAATGTTGCTAAATCTGTTTTATTAAGAGAGAATGACGAAATAAATATAAATGAAATAGGAAATGATTTATCGTTTCCTTGTTTTGTTAAGCCTAATGATGGAGGATCAAGTTTTGGAATTTCAAAAGTATATAAGGAAGAATTGCTAGGGGAGGCTATCAGTAATGCATTTTCTGAAGGAGAAGAGGTGGTTATTGAATCAACACTGTTAGGGAGAGAGGTGACTTGTGGTATGTATGGTAATGGTAATGAAATTGTTGTTTTTCCTGTAACGGAAATCCTTACGGAGAGTGATTTTTTTGATACTGAAGCTAAATATAGTAGTAAGACAAGCGAGATTACGCCCGCTGATATTTCAAATGAATTAACCGTTGAGATTCAAAGTGTTTCAAAAAAAATCTATCAATTATTAGGATTAAAAGCTATTGCAAGGGTTGATTTTATTATTGATGTAAACAACGTGGTGAATGTAATTGAGGTTAATACAATTCCAGGAATGACAGCTGAAAGTCTTGTGCCGCAACAAATTATTGCTGCTGGTTTAGAATTGAAAAATGTACTTACCGAAATATTGAGCAATTAAGAAGTAAAAAGAAGCAAAATACTTCAATCTTGTGGTGCGTTCTTGTGTCTCTACTTTGCTACACTCATAAATACTTTTTTCTTTTTAATAGGAAATCCTTTTAAATTACTTAAAACAGAATTAACTTTAGATCTATCTACTGCAACTAAAGCATGATAATCTTTAACATCAATTAGTCCAAGTTCTTCTTTTTGTAATTCCCCTTTTTTATAGAAAGTTCCAACAATGTCAATTTTGTTAATTTTATCTTTCTTTCCAGCATTAATGAAAATAGTTTCCCATTTCGGTTTAGAAGGAATAAAATAGTCGTCACTTAATTTTTTAACAGTATATGTACTGGCATCAATATAGTCGGGTAAGAATTCTTTTTCAGATAATACAAAATAAATTGTACCTTTTTCATCCATTCTTGCCGTTCTACCATTTCTATGAACATAGCTGTCTTGAGTAGTTGGTATTTGATAATGAATAATATTTTTTATTCCAGAGATATCTAAACCTCTAGCTGCTAAGTCAGTACATAGAAGAGTGTTCACACTTCCATTTTTTAATTTGAACAAAGATTTTTCTCTTTCATCTTGTTTAAGTCCGCCATGAAAACCTGCATAATAAACTCCAGACTCATCTAATAGGTCTCCAACTCTATCTACAGCATCTCTATGGTTACAAAATACTAAAGTTGATTCATTATTCAATTCACAAATTAATTGTAATAATGCTTCTGCTTTATCAGTTTCTACTGATCTTACAATATGATGTGTAAATTTTGAAGCTTTGAAAGTATGTAAGTAGTCTATTTTTTTAGAATCATGAAAAGGAATGAACCTTGGAACTTCTATAGCTTGAGTCGCTGAGGTAAGGTATACACTATCTAAAGCGTCCATTTCATTAACCAAAGCTTTAATGTCAGGTTCAAATCCATATTCCAAAGATTTATCAAACTCATCACAGATTAAATTCTCAACAGTGTCTAAGTTAATATTACCCTTTTTAATATGATCAACCAATCTTCCAGGCGTACCAATTAGTACATTTGGCATTCCATCACGTAAGCTATTTAGTTCAACTCTGTATTCATGTCCTCCATAAAAGCAAGCTGATTTATAAGAAGTCCCCATTTTTTTAAATACATCATGTATTTGAATGGCTAATTCTCTAGAAGGTGCAATGATTAAAGTTGAAATTCCATCTTGAGATTGAGATGCCTTTAATTTATCAATTAAAGGTAATAAAAATGCTAAGGTTTTACCACTTCCAGTTGGTGATAACAATAGCACATTGTTGTAAGATTCGCTAACTTGCAAAGTTTCATTTTGCATGTCATTTAATTCTTTAATCCCTAATTTTGATAAATATTGCTTCATTCCAATTAATTTGATGCAAATCTAATTGTTTTTAGTTGTAGATTGAATTATTACAGGTTTTAAATTTAAAGATTCTTTAAAAGAATATTGTTTCTATTGATGGATAGAAATAGCATTTATTCTTTTTGAAGATTTAGCTTCTTTCTTTTTCTTTGCTTTGGCATTTTGCTTATTTATTTTTGCTTTCTTTTTTACTTCTGCTTTTCTCTTTTTATAGTTTAATTTATTTTGTTTCTTACGTTTTTTTGTTTCTGCTTTTTTACTCTTATAAACTGTTTTATCTATGGTTTTTACAGTGTCATCAAATTCAATTTTTCCTGATTCAATATCTCTGATAATAGCTTCTAAAACATATTCTTTTTTAGTTTCATATAGAGCTTTAATATCTTGATCAAACATTTTTCCCATTAAATTGAACATAGCTGCATCTTTTTTACCTCTATATTTTTTTATGATTTGATGGATACTCATGCCTGTTTCTCTGGCAATTAATTTAGTCAGTATTCTTCCTTCAGAAACATACATGTCTAAAAACACGTATTTATAGTCAGATTTTAATTTTTTATAAGATTGTTTAACAAATCTATTTCTTTTCCTTCTTCTTTTGATACTTTCTAAATCATTATTCATTTGATCAATTAAATCAGCAGATTGTAATGCATAAGGATAAACCTTAAGTACAATTGGTTTGTACCTTTTATATAGTCTTTGAAAATCTTTATCTACAACAGTAACAGGAGAACCTAAATACTGTGGTAAAGTGTCGTTTTTAGGAATAATATTTTGAGAAAATGAGGAGAAAGAACAAATTAATATTGTCAATACAGAGAGTATTGATTGTGTTTTAGTTTTTATAAACTCACTATTTTTATGCATATTCATATTATTACAATTTAGTCATTTGCAATTACTATACCGAATGTTTAAGTAATGATATATCAATATATTAATTTGAAAGTTACGACTTTTTTATTACCTTGCATAAACTAACTCTTTCTACTATGACGTTTCAAAAAATAAGTATTTCAGTTATTTCTCTTTTGTTAATGGCTGCTTGTAATAATTCAGATTTAAATAATTCAGATGTTTTGGTTGATTCACTTAATATTATTCATACTGATACTACACCGTTTGTTTTTAAAGTCGATACAACTTCAGTGTTGCATGATAGCTTAATAGAAGCAGGTTATGTGGAGGAAACTGCTGCCTTAGCAACGGTTATTGAGAAAAAGTATGGAATACAATGGGATTTTTGTGATTGTGTTGTCAAAAATGACTCTATTAATAAAGTGACTTCAGATTTAGATGGAGTTTCTGATGAGCAAGTAGATATTATTTTTGCTAGATGGGATGAAATTGAATTGCATTGCAAAGAGTTGTTAACAGCACCAAACACTACTCCTGAAGAAAGAAGTAAATATTCTAAAAAAGTAAAAAGATGCTTAAGAAAAGCAGGCATCAACTAAAGTTAGCCGATTTTAAATGTATGTGTATACATGGTCTCTATATTTTTTCCATTTTGAGTTCCAGGAATCCAGTTTGGCATTTCAGAAATTACTCTTAATACTTCTTTATCTAATTGTTTTGATGCCCCTTTTAAGATGGAAGCTTTAGAGATAGAACCATCACTTCCAATGAAAAATTTCACAATAATTTCAGTATTGGTTTTGAATTTTACATCTTTTTTTGTTATTTTAAAATGCTGATCTATATAGTCAGTTAAAGCATCTTGACCTCCAATAAATTCAGGTACTGTAAATAAGGCTAAAGGATGAACTTTCTTTTCTGCTTCAATTTTTGACTGAGAAAATGATGATAGTGGCAATGCGATAAGTAAAAGTAATAGAAATTTCATAATTGTTTTTTCAATACAGAAAACAAATACCGTTCCATTAAAATTGGTCTAAGGCTATTTTGTATAATTTTGCACAACCCCTTGCATCTGATAAAGCGTCATGATGCTGCAATTCTATCCCATGATATTCACAGCATACATTAAGTTTCGCTGGTTTATACCCTTTTGATTTGTAAATTTTCAAAGTACATTCCCATTTTTCAGGTAAGTCAATATCTGAATAGTCTATTCCTATTTCCAGCATAGAATTTTTAAGTACACTTCTATCAAATGATTCATTGTGTGCTACCGTTATTTTTCCAGCTAATCGTTTTTTTATTTCTGGATAGATAAGTTCAAATGAGGGAGAGTTAATTGTATCGTCTTCTGTGATACCATGAACTTGAACATTGTGCCAGTTGTATTCATTATTTGGTGGTTGAATAAGTGCATGATACTCTTCAATTATCTCACCATCTTCAACTGTAACGATTCCTACTGAGCAAACAGAATTCCGTTTTGAAGTTGCTGTTTCAAAATCTATAGCTACGTAATTCATATGTCTTAAAAGATTTAGAGTACGAGTTGTACTTATTTATTAACCTCTTTTAATACGTCATTCATTAATGCATTAACATCAACACCGTCTAAGGCTTTTTCTACTTCTTCCATTACGTCTTCAACATCTTCTAAAATCTCTTCATCCAACATTTCTCCTATGTCACTATTCATGTCCGATTCTATTTGATGTCCCATTTCTGAAAGAAACTTACTGATAACCTTTAATGCATTTTCTGAAGTATTCTTTAATTCGATAGTGAATTTTGAATTATCTAAATCGGCAAAACCATAAGCTTTTGTAAATAAGGTTACAATTTTCATGTCACCTTCTAATAATTGTTTGTTTTTCTCAATGTCATTTGTGGCATAGAATCCATAAGGATTATCAGTTAACTCTTCTTTTTCTTCAATATCAACTGTATTTCCTAACATTACTTTAGTAACCCAATTGCTATCATTGGAAATAAAGAATACATCATCCGTTAAACATCCAAATAGTTCGTCTTCAAAAGCCATAAAACCATTTTGAGAAACAGTTACACCTTCAGGAAGTTTGTTGAAGATTGAATTGTCTTTAATTCCAAATACTGCTCCCATTATAGGTTCATTTGATTTAGTCTCAAAAGGTTCTCCATATCCAAAGTCCACTAGTTCAGTTTTTGTATTGAGTCCATCTATCATGATTAATACTTGACCTGAAAATGATTCAGCTAATTGATCGGCTGTGAATCCAACTTTATTTAACTCCTTATTTATTTGATTAAACTCTCTTTCATTCATTTCTTTTTTGAAATAATCTAATGCTTTGGTAGAGTTTACATTTAATGAATAACTAAGCATTGGCGTTTTAGATTTACCATATTTAAACAAATCGGTGTCAATTCCTTTGGTTCCAATAAAGCCTAATTCTTCTTTTAGTATGTCAGCTAAAATAAAATTTTGGTCAAAAGTAATTTTTCCTTTTTCAAAATTGATCGCACTTTCATGAGTTGTAGTTCCATATTTCGTCTCGTATTTTTTAAGGTCTTTAGCATTCACTAATTTCATTTTTTTCAAATAAGCAAATGTGTTCTTAGCATCAAAATAGGTAGAGATATCATTGTCTTTTGAAAGCAAATCATTGTATTCAGTGTTTAATGTTCCAGTATCGCCAGCTTTTAATAATGTAATACATTTATTAATTGTTTTATTGTTAGAACTTCCTTTACCACTAAACATAGTATTAAAGTCTATTGCTGTATTACAACCAACAGCAAATTCGCCTTGCCATGCAATCACGTAATAATTGTCATACACAAAGTATTTGAAACCGTCTTTTTCTTTAACATCTTCACCTAGTTCTTTTTTGATTAGTGCTTCAAATTTTTCAGCATTACTAAGTTTAAAGATTGAATAGATATCAGGTGTCATTCCAGTACCTTTACCAGCAATAATTTGTACCTGTTCAGTATTGTCAATCCCTGTGTTTTCACTTGAAATGAAAAAGCTAACTAATGTTTGTTCAGTATAAGATAAGACACCATCTTCAATTCCAGATTTTTCAATTAAATTCTGTGGTGTTAGAGTTGCGATTAAAAAAGGAGAATCAATGCTACTAATCATAGCAGTCACTTTATCTTGTCTAGTTCTTTCTGTATTACAACTTATAAGTAGCAAGTTTACTAATGCTATAGTTAAAATAATTTTGAAATTCTTCATGTTTATTCGTTTTTATCTGGATAACAAATTTAATTAAATCTTTATAATTCAATAGGTTTATAGACTAGTATTTTTTTTGTTTACATTTATTTTTAAAAAATGTGTTTCATTTATGAGATAATTATATGACATAAATGATGAGTTTAAACTTTTAATTTTTTAACTTTATACCTTTAAAAAGACAACTAATTATGACAACATATCAAAATTATGCCCTAGGACAATGGGTTTCTGGAGATGGTGTTGAAATTGAACATTTCAATACGATTACAGGAGAAAAAATTGGAGAAACTTCATCAAAAGGATTAGATTTTAGCGCCATGCGTGAATATGCAGTTGAAAAAGGTGGTTTTGCTTTACGTAAAATGACATTTCAAGAGCGTGGATTAATGTTGAAAAAATTGGCTTTACACTTAATGTCAATTAAGAAAAAGTTTTATGCTTTAAGTGCAGCTTCTGGTGCAACAAAAGTAGATTCTTGGATTGATATTGAAGGTGGAATTGGAAATTTATTTGCTAATGCATCATTGAGAAAAAACTTTCCGGATTTACCATATTATGTGGACGGAGATTTAGTACCTTTATCTAAGGGAGGTAGTTTTATAGGTCATCATATTATGGTACCTAAAGATGGTGTTGCTATTCATATTAATGCATTTAACTTTCCTATTTGGGGAATGTTAGAGAAAATAGCTGTTAATATGATGGCAGGTGTGCCTGCAATTGTAAAGCCATCAGAATTCACATCTTATTTAACGGAGTTAATGGTGAGAGAAATTATAGCGTCTAAAATTTTACCTGAAGGAAGTTTACAATTAGTAACTGGTTTAGGGCATGGAATTTTAGATCATGTAACGAATCAAGATGTTATTACATTTACGGGGTCTGCTAAAACAGGTAAGATGTTAAAGTCGTTACCAAATATTGTAGATAATTCTGTTCCATTTAATATGGAAGCTGATTCTTTAAATGCATCTATTTTAGGAAAAGATGCAGTGCCAGGAACACCTGAGTTTGATATTTTCATTAAAGAAGTTCAGAGAGAAATTACAGTTAAAGCTGGACAGAAATGTACAGCGATTCGTAGAATATTAGTTCCTGAAGATTTAATGGATGAAGTGCAGACTGCTTTATCTAAAAGATTAGAAAGAACAATTATTGGAGATCCTGCTAACGAAAAAGTAAAAATGGGTGCTTTAGCATCTCATGTTCAAGTTGACAGAGTAACTGAAAGTGTAAATATATTGAAACAAGAACAAGAAATTGTATATGGTGACATGGACAATTTTGAAGTAGTTGGTGCAGATAGAAGTAAAGGAGCATTCTTTTCTCCAATCTTATTTAGAAATGATGAACCACATAAAAAAGTAAAGGTTCATGAAACGGAATGTTTTGGGCCTGTTTCTACATTAATGCCGTATAAGGATATTGATGATGCTGTTAAATTAGCAAGAATGGGGAAAGGTTCTTTAGTATCATCTATTATTACTGCTGACGATAAAATTGCTACTGATTATGTGGTGAATGTGGCCTCAATGCATGGTAGGATTTTAGTGTTGAACGAAAGATGTGCAAAAGAAAGTACAGGGCACGGATCGCCAATGCCAATGTTAACGCATGGTGGGCCAGGTAGAGCTGGTGGTGGTGAAGAAATGGGAGGAATGCGTGGAATCATGCATTACTTACAAAGAACTGCAATTCAAGGCCATCCTCAAACTATTACAGCAATTACAGGTCAGTTTCAAATTGGTGCAGACCAACCAGAAGCAGTACCTCATGTTTTTCGTCAACATTTTGAAGAGTTAAAAGTAGGTGATACAGTATTTACACATAAACATACAGTAACTGAAACTGATATCACCAATTTTGCAAATGTAAGTGGAGATAATTTCTATGCACATATGGATGCGACTTCTTTAGATGGTACAATTTTCGAGCAGAGAGTGGCGCACGGTTACTTCTTATTATCTAAAGCAGCAGGTTTATTTGTTGACCCTAAAAAAGGACCAGTATTATTAAACTATGGTGTAGAGTCATGTAGATTTACAAAACCTGTATATCACGGAACTACAATTGGTGTTAGATTTACTGTTCAAGAAAAAATTGATCAAGAAAAACGTTCTGAAGAAGATATCGCAAAAGGAATTGTTAAGTTCTTAGTTGACATATTTGACCAAGACGGAGAAACTGTTGGTATTGCTACAATATTGACAATGGTTAAAAAATTAAATCAAGATTAAATTAATTAATTTAAAAGTCAGACGATTAGAACTAATAATTTTATGCGTTTGACTTTTTTATATAATACTATTATAAAATGAATGCAATAAATGAAGGTCATGTAGAGGTGGCTATAAACGAAAAAGGAATAGCGACTATTGAGTTTGGACATCCATTGTCTAATTCATTACCTGGTAAAATTTTGAATAAATTAGCAGATACTATTTCTGAATTAAGTGGAAAGGGTACTGTTAAAGTTATTGTGTTAAAATCTCAAGGTGAGCGCGCGTTTTGTGCAGGAGCAAGTTTTGATGAATTAATTTCGATCAAAGATATTGAAACTGGGAAAGTTTTCTTTTCTGGTTTTGCTAATGTAATTAATGCATGTAGAAAATGTTCTAAATTAATTATTGGTAGGGTACAAGGAAAAGCCGTTGGTGGTGGAGTAGGTGTAGCATCTGCAGTTGATTATTGTTTTGCGACAAAATTTGCTTCGGTTAAATTATCAGAATTAGCAGTAGGAATTGGACCTTTTGTAGTTGGACCTGCAGTGGAAAGAAAAATTGGAATGAGTGCTATGTCTCAATTAGCTATTGATGCGACTGAATGGCAAACTGCACAATGGGCAAAAGATAAAGGTTTATATACTGAGATATATGATTCTATTGAAGGGATGGATGAAGCTGTTTCTGTATTAGCAAATAAATTAGCGGGCTCAAATCCAGAAGCAATGCAAATGTTAAAAGGAATTTTTTGGGAAGGAACTGAAGAATGGGATACGTTATTAAAAACAAGAGCAGCAATGAGTGGTAAATTAGTATTATCTGATTTTACTGTAAACGCAATTAAGTCTTTTAAAAAGAAATAAATTAATAAAAGGATGAAAATCATTTTGAAAAAGTATTGGATTTTCATTCTTTTATTTTCGTTCCTCTCATGTTCTGGAAAAAGATTACCGACTATTAATATTGTCCCAATTAAAACTACTAATTGGAAAACTAAGAATGAATGTGTTATTATTTATTCAGATGATAAAATAAGTGATACATTATCTGGTAGAATTAAATTTAGAGGAGGTATGTCTAGTAGATACTTCAAACATTCTTATACATTAGAATTGGATAGTTCAATTTGTCTAGATGGCTTAGCTTGTAATGATGATTATATAATTAATGCAAATTATATTGATAAATCATTCATGAGGCATAAGGTTAGTTATGATTTGTTTAGAGAAATGAATTCGGAAAATAAATCGGTAAAGTCTACTTATGTTAACGTTAATGTGAATAATGTGTATGAAGGATTATATCTTTTAATGGAGAAAATTAATGCTTCATTTTTAGGGTTAAATAAGTCTGATACCATGGCAATGCTGTTTAAAGACCCTTCAGTTTTTAGAACAAAACCATATAAAAACTCTGATACTCTAAATATTTATAATCAAAGATTTCCAAAATTTATAAATGCTGATAAGACGTATTATTTATCTGAGTTTAGAGACTTTCTTTTCAATTCATCTGATGATAAATTTGCTACTTCAATTGATAAATGGATTGACGTTGAGAGCATCATTGATTGGCATTTACTTTTATTACTCACGAATAACGGAGATGGAATTCAGAAGAATTTTTATTTGTATAAGCAAGATAGGAATACGCCTTTTAAAATTGCAATTTGGGATTATGATCACACGTTTGGGAGAGATGGTGATAATGAAAAGAATAATTATGATTCGGTTATGTTTTGTGAAAATTCAATTGTTATAGATAGATTATTGAATATAAGTGAGACTAATTACAAGCAAAAATTAATTAGTAGATGGAATGAATTAAGAAATAATAAAGTGATTTCTGTTGCTAATATATCGAATCAAATAGATGAGAATTACTCATTAATTCAATTTGAAGCTGAAAGAAACAGTTTAATATGGCCGGATAATGATAAATGGTATGCTGATGAATATAGCATTGAAGAAGAGTTACAGTTTTTGAAAGATTATACTGCATATAAGATTAATTCTTTGGATAACTATTTTGTTGATTTATAGTTTTTTAGTTGCAAAATAATTAAATTAGAGAACTTGACGTAGATTTTATAATTGTAAGCTTTACTATAGAATTTGTTGAGACAAATGTCCAAATGACAACAATCAATTTTATTGTATACCAAGTTATACATTTAACCAACTTTAAACTATTATATTTGTACTTCAAATTATAACAATGGAAATTACAATTGACAATATAAAAACAGCTTTAAGTAAAGTTGTTGAACCAGATTTAAATAAAGATATAATTACTTTAGGTTTAGTAGATAAGATAAATGCTGAACATAATTTCATTTCATTTTCTGTTAAAGTATCAAATCCAGCTATGCATTCTAAAAAAAGAATGGAAGAGGCATGTGAATTTGCCTTAGAACGCGCTTTTGGAAAAGATGTAAAATCTAATATAACAGTAGAGGCTTTACCGAAAGATAGAGATCCAACGATTAGAACTATTTTACCTAATGTGAAACATATTATTGCGATTGCATCTGGAAAAGGAGGAGTTGGAAAATCTACAATTACGACTAATTTAGCAGCAGGTTTAGCTAAAAAAGGATATAAAGTAGGATTAGTTGATGCTGATATCTATGGACCAAGTGCACCAACAATGTTTGACTTAGTTGGACAAAGACCTGATGGTGTTGAAATTAATGGTAAAACGTTGATTAAGCCTTTAGAAAGTTACGGTGTTAAGATTTTATCTATCGGTTTCTTTTCAGACCCTGATCAAGCAGTTGTTTGGCGTGGGCCTATGGCTACAAAAGCATTAAACCAAATGTTTAAAGATGCACATTGGGGGGATTTAGATTACTTATTAATTGATTTACCTCCAGGAACGGGAGATATTCATTTAACGTTAATACAAAACATTCCATTAACCGGAGCGATAATCGTAAGTACACCTCAAGAGGTGGCTTTAGCTGATGCACGTAAAGGAATCAATATGTTTAAAATGGATACTTTAAAAGTGCCTGTAATTGGTTTAGTTGAAAATATGGCTTGGTTTACACCTGCTGAATTACCAGATAACAAATATTACATTTTTGGACAAGATGGTGCTAAGAATTTAGCTGAATCAATGGGCGTTCCATTATTAGCGCAAATACCATTAGTACAATCTATGCGTGAAGCAGGAGATGTTGGTAAACCAGCAGTATTGCAAGATAACACGCCTTCATCTAAAATATTTGATGAATTTGTTTCTACTCTGATTAAAACCGTTGAAGCTTAAAAAATCAATTATATTAACTAATAACCTTTATCATTCAAATTATGGAAACTCTAGAGAAAATTGAAGTAGCATTACAATCTATTCGTCCTTATTTACAAAAAGACGGAGGAGATGTAGAGTTTGTTGAATTAACGGAAGGTAAAATAGTAAAAGTTAGATTACTTGGTGCTTGTGTTGATTGCGATATGAGTGCAATGACTTTAAAAGCTGGAATTGAAGAGTCTATTAAAAGTGCTGTGCCAGAAATTGTTGGTGTAGAAGCAGTTTAATAAAAGAATATATATTAAATTTTAAGCCATTAGTTTTTAACTAATGGCTTTTATTTTTGCGTCAATTTTATTAAACAGTCGTTGCATAAGCAATCGTTGTATTTTTCTTTTAATAATTTAAGCTGAGCATTGCTCAGTTTTACTGAATAACAGTGACATTTGGTGATGTTTTCACCATTACATTTAAATTCTGAATTACATTTGTTACATTTTTTAATCATGCTACAAAATTAAAAAATAATCAACAGAATGACAAGATATTAATCATAAAGTTTTATCTTTGGTCTAAATTCAAGGATTATGATTGGTAAAAATTTAAAAGCATTACGAAAATTTAAGAAATTATCACAAGATCAATTTGCTACAAATTTAGGTTTAACTCGTTCGTCATACAGTGGTTATGAAAATGGAGTGGCTGAGCCTAATTTACAAACTTTGGTTAAAATTAGTGAATTTTATAAAATTTCATTGGACAAATTAGTTAAAGAAAATTTTGAATCTTATACTGAGGAGAAATGGGACAATTTATTCAAAGACGTACAAGCTGACTTAGAAGGGAAGAAATTAAGAATTTTAGCAACAACTGTAAATCAAGATGATGTTGAAAATATTCAGTTGGTAAATGTAAAAGCAAGTGCTGGGTATACGTCCGGTTATAGTGATCCTGGATTTATTAGTGTTTTACCTACTTTTCAATTACCTTTTCTGAAAAAAGATAGAACATACAGAACGTTTCCGATTAAAGGAGATTCTATGCCTCCAGTTTCTGATGGCAGTTATGTAGTTGCTGAATATGTTGAAAATTGGAATTCGATTAAAAGTGGCTATCCTCATATCATTGTTACAGAAGATGATGGAATTGTATTTAAGGTGGTCTATAATAGATTAGGAGATAATCAATCGTTTCAATTGTGTTCAACAAATCCATTTTACGAACCGTATGAAGTTCATGCCAATAAAATTGTAGAAATTTGGAGATTCGTAAATTACATTTCTTCCGATATGCCTGTGACTGAATTTAAAGAAAGTGAATTAACAAAAGCTATTTTAGATTTACAAGCAGATGTTAAGCACATGAAAAATACATATACACCACACTAATGGAATCATATAATCATATTAATTATAAAGTAAAACCTTTTTTTGTGAGCGATCATGAAACCAATGAAGGCTTTTTTTATTCAAAAAAAAAGTTCTTTTTCTTTAAAGATGATGAAAATGATGAACATTATTTTGTCCTCTTAATTGCAAATTCTAAACAAGATTTTATAGCCTATTGTGACGAAAACTTGATTGTAATTCCAGTCCTTTTTTGGGGCAAAATAAAGCGAATGCAGTAAGTATATAGTAACCAATAATTAGTTTTGAGTTATATTGTTTTAAATGTAATTCACAATGAAATTTCTCCTTACTTTTTTAATTACGTTTACTTTCTTTTTTGTCAATTCTCAGAGTTCTAAAAAATTGATTATACTCTATCAAAAATGGACTATATTTGATAGAGATTCAATAGAAATTGCTTTGAATGCAAGGTATGGTTTCAAAATTGTTGAAAAATCTCACTTAATCTCAATAAGAGAATCAATTAATAGAGAAAAGTTTCTCAATAAAATTCAACAATTAAACGGTAATTGTTGGGTAAGTAGCTATTACAAAGAAGCTGAAAAATTAGAGGTAGTAACTTCATTATGTTTTAATCCTCATGTATTCATTGACACTATTATTGTAAAAGTGAAGCTACTCACTAAAATCATAGATGAAGATAAAAACAGATTTGGACGTCATAACATAGGATGTTGGAGAGGACCTACGTCACTTGATTTTGAAGTTACAGAAGTAATTGAAGGTAAAACGAATAAAAAATATATTAATATTTTCGTGTTTTGGGATTTTGATAAATTTTATCGAAACAGAAATAAAAGAAATAAAATTTATGAATTGAAGTTAGCCAAACAGTTTGATTGTAAAATAAATAAGTTAGAAGAAGGGTACTGGATAGTAGATTAAATATATTTCAATATCTTTACAAAAATTCACAATCAATGAAGTTACTATTACAATTCCTATTCGTTTTTTCTATTACACTAGTGAGTGCATCTGAAGATTCATTATTTATTAGAAAAATACATACAGAAGCATTAGTAAAAGGGGAGGCCTATGAAAATTTACGTTCGCTGTGTAAGGATATTGGCGCTAGAATTTCAGGATCGGCTGAGGCAGAAATGGCTGTGTATTGGGGAAAAGATCTATTAGAATCTTATGGTTTTGATAAAGTGTATTTACAAGAAATTAAAGTACCACATTGGGAAAGAGGAACAACTGAAGCTGCCTGGATAATAAATGCCGATAATGAAATAATAAAGCTTGATATTTTAGCATTAGGTGGGTCAATAGCGACTGATGGTTTAATTGATGGTGATGTGATTGAAGTGATGAATTTAAAAGATTTGCAGTCTAAAACTAAGGCTGAAATTGAAGGAAAGATTGTATTTATAAACAAACCTTTTGACCAATCTCATATTCAAACATTCAAGGCTTACGGTGCGTGTTATCCAATTCGTGGTTATGGAGCAATTGAAGCGTCTAAATTAGGTGCAAAGGCTGTTGTAATTCGTTCGTTGGCAACACCAACGGATGAACATGCACATACAGGAACCATGTCTTATAAAGATGAGGTGAAGAAAATTCCAGCTGCTGCAATTAGTACATTGAATGCTGATAAATTATCAAGTTGGTTGAAAGATGGTAAAGTGATTTTAAAAATGGAAATGGATTGTGAGCAAATGGCTGATGTGACTTCATATAACGTGATTGCTGAAATGACGGGTCATAAAGATGAATCTATTATTACATTTGGTGGACATCTTGATTCTTGGGATGTTGGTGAAGGAGCGCATGATGATGGTGCAGGTATAGCTCATTCAATTGAAGCTTTAAGAATTTTAAAAGAGTTAGGTTATAAACCTAATCATACGTTAAGGTTGGTTCTATTCATGAATGAAGAGAATGGTAATATGGGAGGGAAATCCTATGCAAAGGAATCATTTGATAAGGGAGAAAAACATATTTGTGCTTTAGAAACTGATAGAGGTGGATTTTTACCAATTGGATTTGATATTGTTGGTGATGCTAAACAAGTTGATTTTGTAAAATCATTTAAACCGCTACTTTATGATTTTCAATTATTCAAATTTCAAGCAGGTTATGGTGGTGTTGATATTAACCCTTTAAGAGAATACTATCCAGAAATGATTCAATTAGGAATGTCTATTAGTTCGCAACGTTATTTTAATTATCATCATACTGAGGCAGATGTTTTTGAAACGGTAAATAAACGTGAATTAGAATTAGGTTCAGCTGCTATGGCGTCATTAATTTACTTAATGGATAAGAATTTGTAAAAGATTCAATTAATTAGTCTTTATTTTTTGAATAGAAGTTTGATAGTCTGATAGAGTTATTTCTATTAATTCACCAATTTTACACTGTGTAAACTCAATTTCAGAAATTACCTGCTCAATAATGTTACTGTTCGATTGGATGAGTATGGTATGAATATTATCTGTATGTACCAAATCTAAAACAGTACCTATCAATGTGATTTTATTTGAATTGGAATTAGAGGTGAATAACTCTCTAGGAGTTCCTGTTTTTTCAACTTTCCCTGATTTAATTTTTAAGACTTTGTTAGATAGTTTAAATATTTCGGGCACATTATGAGATACCAAAATTGTAGTTAATTCATATTGATGATGAATCTTTAATAATAAATCCTGTAGAATATGTCTATTTGTATCATCTATGGCTGACAATGGTTCGTCTAGAAGTAAGACTGAAGGCTTTTGAACAATTGCCCTAGCTAACGCTACTTTTTGCTGTTGTCCACCAGATAGAGATCTAATGTTTCGATTAATTAAATCTTCAATACCAAATGAAGAGATTAGTTCAAGTACTATAGATTTTGGTTGCCCTTTTTTTAAGGCAAATTCTAAGTTTTCTAAAACAGACATGTTTGGAAAAAGTGAATTGTTCTGAAATACAAAACCAATTGATCTTTGTTGAGGTTTAAGGTTTACCTGCTTCTCAGAATCAAACCAAACCATATCATTATTTGTGATATATCCTTTTTGCATATTATCTAACCCCGCTATTAATCTTAGAATAGTAGTTTTTCCAGCACCTGATTCGCCATAAATAGATAGAAAATCACCTTTGTTTAGATCAAAAGTAACATCTAATTCAAAGGTTGAATGGTAATGCTTCTTATTTAAGTTAAATCTCAGCATTATAATAGATTTGAATTAGTATTTTTTCTTAAATAAACTAACAATAAAATGAGGAATGTAATTCCTAATAGTATCCCAGAATAAATATGAGCATTGACATAATTTAAGGATTCAACTTCATCATAAATCGCAATTGAAACCACTTTGGTTTGATTTGGGATATTACCACCAATCATTAAGACCACACCAAATTCACCAATAGTGTGAGCAAACGCCAAAACTGTTCCTGTAAGTACGGATTGTTTGCTATTTGGTAAAAGCACTTTTAATAGAGTGGTAGTTTTTGATTTACCTAAAACGTAAGACACTTCTGATAATGATTTTGGTAAACTATTAAAGCCTGTTAATATGGGCTGTAACATAAACGGTAAACTGTAAATGACAGAACCAATGACTAGACCTGTAAATGAGAATGCTAAATTTATACCTAAGTAATCTGTGAAAAATGAACCAATACTACTGTTTGGACTAAAGGTGATTAGTAAATAAAAACCTAAGACGGTAGGGGGTAACACTAAAGGTAAACTGATAATGGCTTCAATGACAGATTTTAATTTTGATTTTTTATTAGACAACCAAAATGCTAAAGGAATAGATATTACTAATAAAATAATTACGGTTAGTAATGCTAATTTTAGGGAAAGTAATATGGGACTCCAATCTATCATTTTTGTATTAGGGACTTTTCTGTAAAAATATGAATTTATTTTTGATATCAATTCGTGTAATAATGATCAATGTTTACTAATTTCGTTATTTATGAAATTACTTAGTGTCAGTTTTCTTATAATTCTATTTTTTGGATGTTCCTCAAAACCTAGTTTAATAGTGGCAACTTCATCTAACATGAAGTTCGCTATGGAAGATATTGTTGATTTATTTCAAAAATCAAATCAAGTTGATATTGATATTATTGATGGAGCTTCAGGTAAATTAGCCTCTCAAATCGAATTTGGTGCACCTTATGATATTTTTGTTTCTGCTGATATGAAATACCCAGATTATTTATATAGATTAGGTATTACTATTAAACAACCAAAAGTGTACGGGTCTGGAAAGCTAGTGTTGTGGAGTTTGAAAGATGTACAGCCTAGTTTATCTATTTTGACGACACCTAGAATTAAATACATAGCTGTTTCAAATTCAAAAACAGCACCTTATGGTGAACTTACAAAAAGAATGTTGACTGACCTAGCTATTTATGATAGTCTATATGATAAGCTAGTGTTTGGAGAAAGTATTGGGCAATGCGATCAGTATATTATTTCAAAATCTGTTGATATTGGTATTACTTCAATGGCGACGGTTAAATCAAAACAAATGGAGAATGTTGGTAATTGGGTTGAAGTGGATTCAAGTTTATACAATTATTTACCTCAAAGTGCTGTTTTGATTAATACTGAAAATCATCATCCGGAAGCTGATGTGTTCTATCAATTTTTATTCTCTGATGAAGTCAAAATGATTTTAAAAAAGTACGGTTATCAAGTAGATTGATTACCCACCTATAGCGGTCATTGAACGATTTTTCATATCCTTCACAAAGTCATCATTAAATTCTGGATATCCACCTCTTGCTTTCTTTTTGTTTGAAATCGATTCTATTATTAAGGCTTTAATATCTTTCTTTTTTCTAAACGCCATTAATACATCTGTTTCTGATTCTGAAAATAAGCAGTTTTTAATTTTACCGTCAGCTGTTAATCTTATTCTGTTGCAAGTGTCACAAAATGGATTAGTTATTGATGAAATAATTCCAAAGGTACCTACGCCGTTAGTTAATTGGTAGTTTTTTGAAGTTGAGTTTGGCTTGTCCGTTATTTTAACAATGTTTTCTTCACCAAAATGACCATGAACAATACTTAGAATTTCTTTGAAAGATACTTTTTTATCCCATTCCCATTTGTTCCCATCAAAAGGCATAAATTCAATAAACTGAACAGATACTTTTTTATGTTTAGTCCATTCAATAAATGCAGGGATTTCGTGTTCATTCAAATCCTTAATAATAACCGCATTTACTTTTACATTAAACCCTTCTTCAATTAATAAGTCAATATTAGATTTGATTTTTGTGAAATATTTTCGCTTTGAAATGGTATTAAACTTATCTTCTTCTAAAGAATCTAAACTCACGTTAAGGGATTTGATTCCAGCTTCTTTAAATGTATCAATAAATTTGTCTACTAATACTGCATTGGTTGTCATTACTAATTCAACAGGTAATTGTTCTAATTGAAGTAATAAGTTTTTAATGTCTTTTTTTATGAGTGGTTCACCACCAGTAATTCTAATTTTTTTAATTCCCAATTCCACAAAGGTTTTAGCAATATCAATGATTTCCTCACTGGTCATGAAATTAGCTTTGTCTCTTAATTTTACACCTTCTTCAGGCATACAATAAAAGCAACGTAAATTACACCTCTCTGTTAATGAAATACGTAAGTAGTCGTGAACTCTACCAAATTTGTCTACTATTTGAATAGGGTTACTCATGATTAGCCCCCTTGAAAATTCTAAATATATGTAATAACCCAGGGAATACTGCATCCATAGATTCAGAAGCGCCTTTGGTTGAACCAGGTAATGCTAATACTAGAGTTTGATCTCTAACACCAGCAACACTTCTTGATAACATAGAGTAGGGCGTTCTGTCTTGACCATGTTTTCTAATGGCTTCAGAAATTCCAGGAATTTCTCTGTCAATTAATGGAGTAAGAGCCTCAGGAGTTACATCTCTTTTTGATAAACCAGTTCCTCCAGTGAAAATCACTAAATCTATTTTATTAGCAACATGACTTAAAAATGTGTTTTGAATATCTTCTACTTCATCAGGAATAATCGTATACGTTTTAATGTTTACATCTAAACTTTCTAATTTTTCAATGATTGCCTTTCCTGCTTTATCTTCTTTTTGTCCAGCTGATATCGTATCAGAACAAACAATGACAGCTGCGTTTAAATCTTTTCTATATTTATCTTTAAAGTCAGATTTACCACCACTTTTCTTTATTAATTTGATGTTGTGAATCTCAATACCTTTATCTATAGGCTTCAACATGTCATACATGTTTAACGCTACAATACTTGCGCCATGCATAGCTTCTACTTCAACACCCGTTTTATAAATCGTTTTAACGGTCATTGTAACTGTGATTTCAAGTCCGTTAATGGCATATTCAATTCCTGTAAATTCAATTGGCATTGGATGACAATCAGGTAAAATTTCAGGTGTTTTTTTCACGCCTAATAATCCAGCAGCTTTACTCATGGCAAAAACATCTCCTTTTGGAACCGTTTTATTAGTAATGGCATCAATTGTTTCTTGTTTACTAACCACAACAACTGCTTGAGCGGATGCAATTCGTAATGTACTTGTTTTTTGAGTAATGTCTACCATTTGAATGTTATCTTGTTTTATCCACCTGCAAAAGGAGGAAGTAATGCTATTTCTAATTCGTTATGATTGGTTTCAATGATATCTGTGAGTTGTTGATTAATGGCAATTTTATATTCAACTTTAGCAACTTCAGGATATTTCTCTTCAATTATGTGTCTAAAATTACAACTTTTATAATAATCTAACTGTATTATTTCACACGAACAATTAACAATTTCCGCAATCATTCCAAAGTATGTAATATTAATTTTCATAATTAAAGTTTTATGGGAGTAGGTAAAGATCTACCAAAGTACCTTTTTTAACTTGATGTGTAGTAGAAGACATATATAGTAAACAGTTGGCTTCAACAAATGAACTTAGCATAGCTGAACTTTGACCTTTGTGAACTTCTATTTCATCACCAATTAGTATCGCTTTCAGTAAATGTGCCCGATCTCCTTTTTTAGTATGATTGTGATTAAGTGTTGCTTTTGTTTTTATTAGATTAGGATTTGAAGCGCCCATCATTGTTTTTATGGCTGTTAGCACATAAATGTAAAAACAAGTTAAAGCTGCAGCAGGGTTTCCGGGTAATGCAAATAGTTTAGTATTACCCTTTTCTCCATAATACAGTGGTTTTCCAGGTTTTTGATTGATTTTATAAAATTTCTGTTCGACTTCTAATTCGTTTAAAGCCTCTCCTACAAAATCATAATCTCCAACAGAAATTCCACCAGTGATAATCACTAAGTCACTTGATTCAATTGCCGAATTAATAGTGTCTTTTGTAGCAAAATAGTCATCTTTAACTAAACGAATGTCTGATTGATAGCCTAAAGTAAGTAGTGCAGATTGTAGAGTAAACGAATTGGATTCGTAAATTTTACCTTTTAAAAGAGTTTCTCCTTGCTTAGTTAATTCATCACCTGTAATGACTAAAGTGATTTTAGGTTTTTTGAAAACAGTAACGGTTTGAATACCTAATCCACTTAATAAACCAATCGCGGCCGCATTAAGCTTTGTTCCTTTTTTTAATACTAAATCACCTTTTTGTAATTCTTCTCCTGCTTTTCTAATACTTGTACCAATTTTTACTGTTTCAGTTAAAGTGATAGCATTATTTGTACGTTCAACAATTTCTTGTTTAGCTATTGATGTCGTATTTGAAGGAATCATTGCACCGGTAAAAATTCTAAACGCTTCACCATTTTTTAAAACATGAGCACAAGTATCACCAGCTTTTACTTCTCCTATAACTGTATAATTAGCTCCGTTTCCACAAATGGCATAACCATCCATAGCAGATTGGCTAAAAGGGGGCATGTTTAATGGTGAGAAAATAGGTTCACTTAAATAGTGACCAACAGAATTAATTAATTCTAGGGATTCTGTTGCAATTGTAATTGAACTGCTTTTAACTATATTTTCAGCTTCAGTTATAGAAATCATTTCAATTAAAATAATTTACTAAGGTCTTCATCTACTAAGCTTGGAATCGTTACTTTAAGATTTGGAGTTCTTTCCATTTCACGTTTAATCGCAAAAATAGCACCTTCATTTCTAGCCCAACTTCTTCTTGAAATCCCATTGTTTACATCCCAATGTAACATCATTCTTAAACGTCTGTCAGCATCCTCAGATCCATCTAACAACATTCCAAAACCACCATTGATAACTTCTCCCCAACCAACGCCACCGCCGTTGTGAATAGATATCCAAGTGGCACCTCTAAAACCATCTCCAATTACATTTTGAATGGCCATATCAGCTGTGTATTTTGAACCATCATAAATGTTTGATGTCTCTCTATACGGTGAATCTGTTCCAGATACATCATGATGATCACGTCCTAAAACAACAGCGCCAATGTCGCCTGCTTTAATGGCATCATTAAATGCTGAAGCTATTTTTGTTCGGCCTTCAGCATCCGCATATAAAATACGTGCTTGAGAACCAACTACTAATTTATTTTCTTGAGCGCCTTTAATCCAAGTAATGTTATCCGTCATTTGTTGTTGGATTTCAATTGGCGAGTTTTTCTTAATTTCTTCTAAAACATCACAAGCAATTTGATCTGTTTTAGCTAAATCTTCTGGGTTTCCAGAAGCACAAACCCATCTAAATGGACCAAAACCGTAATCAAAACACATAGGTCCCATGATGTCTTGTACATAAGATGGATATTTGAAATCAATTCCATTTTCTGCCATAATATCTGCACCAGCTCTACTCGCTTCTAATAAGAATGCATTACCATAATCAAAAAAGTAAGTTCCTTTTGCAGTATGTTTGTTTACTGAATTGGTATGTCTTCTTAAGGTATCTTGAATTTTTTCTTTGAACAATTCAGGTTGTTCAGCCATCATTACGTTAGCATCATCAAAGCTTATACCTGTTGGATAATATCCACCAGCCCAAGGATTGTGTAAAGAGGTTTGATCTGACCCTAAGTCAACATATATGTTTTCTTTATCAAATTTTTCCCAAACGTCAACAATATTACCTTGGTAAGCGATTGAAACAACTTCTTTATTTGCTTTAGCTATAGTAACTCTAGCACATAATTCATCTAAATCACTAATTACTTCATCCACCCAACCTTGACTGTGTCTAGTTTCAGTTGCTTTTGGGTTAATTTCTGCCGTTACAGAAATTACACCTGCAATATTCCCTGCTTTTGGCTGAGCACCACTCATTCCTCCTAAACCAGCAGTTAAAAATAGTTTTCCTGAAGTTGATTTATCAGCTAATTTTCTACATGCATTTAAAACTGTAATAGTAGTACCGTGAACAATACCTTGAGGTCCAATGTACATATAAGATCCAGCAGTCATTTGGCCATATTGGGACACACCTAAGGCGTTCATTTTTTCTAAATCATCAGGTGAAGAGTAATTAGGAATAACCATTCCGTTAGTCACTACAACTCTTGGTGCATCTTTATGAGATGGAAATAATCCCATTGGGTGACCTGAATACATAGTTAAGGTTTGCTCATCTGTCATTTCCGATAAATACTGCATGCATAAACGATATTGTGCCCAGTTTTGAAATACAGCTCCATTTCCACCGTATGTAATTAATTCATGAGGATGTTGTGCAACTGCATAATCTAAATTATTTTGAATCATCATCATCACAGATTTTGCTTGCTCGCTTTTCCCTGGGTATTCAGAAATAGGACGGGCATACATTCTATAATCAGGACGTAACCTATACATGTAGATACGACCATAGTCTTTTAACTCTTGAGCAAATTCAACAGAAAGTTCTTTGTGTTGTGATTTAGGAAAATAACGTAGGGCATTTTTAAGTGCTAATTCTTTTTCCAGTTTTGTTAAAATATCTTTACGTTTAGGTGCATGATTAATGTCTAATTCATACACTTTTTTTGAAGGTAATTCACTTGGAATTCCATTGCTAATGTCTTGTTTGATCTGCTCAACTGTCATAATTCAAATTAATTAGTTCAAAAATAAAAAAAAGACAGCACATAATGGCTGTCTTTTTAATGTTTTAATTGTTTTCTCGGAAAGTAATTAGTCTCTACTTCCTAAAAATCTAAGTAAGAACAAAAATAAATTGATGAAGTCTAAGTATAAGCTTAATGCTCCCATAATTGAGGCTTTCTTGCCTTCTTCAGAATTGGCATCTACAACGGATCCAATTTGTTTAAGTTTTTGAGTATCATAAGCTGTTAAACCTGTGAATACTAATACACCTATTCCAGAAATAATATAGTCCATAGTTTCGCTCCCCATAAACATATTTACAACCATAGCTATGATTAAACCGATTACAGCCATTTTTAAAATAGAACCAAATTGAGTTAAGTCAGTATTAGTTGTGTATCCTAATACAGCCATTACGCCAAATGTTCCTGCTGTTACCATAAATGTAGTAGCAATTGAGCCCATTGAGTAGGTTAAAAATACGGAGCTTAAACTCATACCTATTAGAACGGAAAATAGTACAAATATTCCTAATACAGTTGTGTATGAAAATTTTTGAGCTTTTGCGCCTAATAGCAAAACTAACCCTAGAGGTGCAAGCATTACAATCCAACCAAAAATCGACATACCAGTTTCGGTATATAACATATTGATTAATGATTCTGATGTCCCAAACATATAGGCAGCAATTCCAGAAATTGCTAAGGCAGCAGTCATGTAAGTAAATACATTTGACATAAATGTTTTAGCCATGGTAGCTTGTGTGAATTGGGGTTGATCTTGATTTTCGAATATTTCGTTTCTCATTTTTTTTGTTTTTATCAAATTTAGTTAATTTAAGTATAACATTTTACTTCTGTTACAATTTTTTAACATCCAAAACCTTACCTTTGTATTAAATCAAGACAAATTGTCTTTAAAATACGGTTATGATTATAGTTACAGGTGCAGCAGGATTTATTTCGTCATGTTTAGTGGCAGAGTTAAATAGTAAAGGATTTAAAGATATTGTTGTTGTTGATGATTTTTCAAGAACAGATAAAAACTTAAATTTAGTTGGTAAATCGCTTGTTGCTAAAGTACCTAGATTAGATTTTTTTAAATGGGCAAATGAATTTAAAGAAGAAATTGATTTTGTATTCCATTTAGGAGCAAGAACAGATACGACTGAATTTGATACGACTATATTTGATGAATTAAATGTGAAGTATTCAAAAAACATGTGGAACTTATGTGCAGACAATAACATTCCTTTAGTGTATGCAAGTAGTGCAGCAACTTATGGAATGGGCGAGCAAGGGTATGATGATAATCATGAGGTGATTGAAAAATTAAAACCATTAAATGCATATGGAGATTCTAAAAATGATTTTGATATTTGGGCGTTGAAACAAGAAAAAGCGCCACCATTTTGGGCTGGACTTAAATTCTTTAATATTTATGGACCAAATGAATTTCATAAGTCTAGAATGGCCTCTGTCATTTTCCATTCATTTAATCAAATTACAAAAACAGGTGCAATGAAATTATTCGCCTCTCATAATCCTGATTATAAAGATGGAGAACAATTACGTGATTTCGTTTATGTGAAAGATGTGGTAAGCGTTTGTTTATTTTTAATGGATCAAAAAGCAGAAAACGGATTATATAATTTAGGAACAGGAACAGCAAGAACATTTGTTGATTTAACTAAAGCGACTTTCAAAGCTATGGATAAAGAAACTGATATTTCTTTTATTCCAACCCCAGAAGATATTAGAGATAAATATCAATACTTTACAGAAGCTAAAATGGATAAGTTAAAACGTAATGGCTACACTAAAGAATTCTATACATTAGAAGAAGGTGTGACAGATTACGTTCAAAATTATTTAATGAAAGAAGAGTATATGTAATACCTGTTTTTTTTACTTTCTTTGTAATACTATAAAAAGTGTTTTTTTTAATTAAAAAACACTTTTTTATTTTACCTTTAAAATAGAAAATTGAATTGGATGAACAACCACTACATATTTAAATCAGAACGCTTAGGTTTCCGGAACTGGAGAACTGATGATTTGACTGAGTTCTCAAAATTGAATTCAGATGAAGCGGTGATGGAACATTTTCCAAATCCGTTAACTGAATTAGAAACGGCTAATTTTATAAAAAGACTTCAAAAGCATTACTCAGAAAGGGAATATACTTATTTTGCTACTGAAATTTTGGAAACAGGGGAGTTTATCGGATTCATAGGTTTGGCGTATCAGGATTATAATACAGAATACACTCCAGCGACCGATATTGGTTGGAGACTAAAACAATCAGCTTGGGGAAGAGGATATGCCACGGAAGGTGCAAAAAGATGTTTGGAGCATGCTTTTAATGTCTTGCATTTGAAAAAAGTGATTTCTACGTGTGTTATTCAAAATGTGAACTCAGAACAGGTGATGAAAAAAATTGGAATGAAAAGAATTGGCGCTTTTAACCATCCAAAATTAAAAGAATACCCTAATTATGAAAGGTGTATTTGTTATGAAATTAGAAACTCAGATAGAGATTCTAAATAAGTATTGTTATTTTAGCAATATAAGAAGTAACTATGTCAATGATAAAAGATGTTTTATTGCAGTTAAAATACATGATTTCTCAATTCTCATTTAATCGTAAAAATGTATTTGAGCAAGAATTAATTGAATCATTTGGGAAAATGAAATTAGATCCGTTTAATTTTAAAATGATTGAAAAATATTTTAGAAAGAAAGATAATTCTGAAACTTATCAAGTATTATCAGATAAGACCTGTAATGATTTAGATTTTGATGATTTGTTTACGTATTTGGATAGAACAAATTCAAAAGTTGGACAACAATACCTTTATAATAAGTTAAGAACAGTTAATTTGGATAAGAAGCAAACTAATTTAGATGAAGCAATTATTGATAAGTTGTCTAAAGATTCTAAATTGAGAATTGCTATTCAATATAAATTAGACCTACTTAATCATAAAGATGCCTATTTCATTACTACTTTATTTCAAGATAAACATTTAAAACGACCTAAATGGTTTAGGTTTATAGGTATATTGTCTTTGGCAAATTTATTATTCTTAGTACTTTCTTTTTTTGAAGTTAAATTCTTAATAGGGCTTGTAATTGTTTTTATTACTAACTTTTTAATTCACTATTGGAATAAAAATAATGTAGTAGAATATATTAATTCTCTTCCTCAATTATTAAAATTAAATAGTGTTGCCGGGCAATTATATAAATACCCATTACTAAAAGAGTTAAGTCCTGATTTATCAGCTTCTATTAACTTACTTAGTGAAGTGAGAAGGCGCATGTCTTTTTTTAGGTTGGAAGCTAAACTTCAGGGCGATTTTGTAATGATTGCATGGTCCATATTTGAGTTGATTAAAACAGCATTTTTATTAGAACCATTACTATTATTTAATGTAATTAAACGTTTAGATAATAAAAGACATGAAATAGAAGAGGTGTTTCAATTTGTAGGTCATATTGATATGTTAGTTTCAATAGCATCTGTGCGACATGGAGCAAGTGAGTATTGTATTCCAAGTATAAATCGAAATGATTCTGAAATCAGTGTAAAAGAAATTAGTCATCCCTTAATAGAGAATTGTGTCACAAACGATATTTCTATTTCTGATAAATCGATATTGTTAACAGGGTCGAATATGTCTGGTAAAACAACATTTATGCGTGCTGTAGGGTTGAATGTCATTACCGGTTTAACTATTAATACGTGTTTCGCTCAATCGGTTTCTTTTCCTTTATTAAAGTTACATTCAGCCATTCGTATAAGTGATGATTTAATGAATAATAAAAGTTATTATTTTGAAGAAGTGTTAAGAATAAAAGAAATGATTTTGGAAAGTAATACAAAAGAGGTGAATCTTTTCTTGTTAGATGAAATATTCAAAGGAACAAATACGGTTGAACGAATTTCTGCAGGTAAAGCTGTATTGTCTGCGTTGGCAAAAAATAACAACAAAGTTTTAGTATCCACGCATGATATTGAATTAACAGATATGTTAAACCATGAATATGAATTGTATCACTTTAGTGAAATCATAGCTGATAATTCTGTTGGGTTTGATTATAAATTAAAAACTGGTAAATTAAAAAATAGAAATGCCATTAGAATTCTTGAAATTAATGAGTATCCTAAGGATGTGATTAATGAAGCTATGGGAATAGCCAAGGTGCTGGATGGAATGGATTTAAGTTCTAAGAATTAAATGATTATCTTTGATTTGAATTATGTATAGGCTTATTTTAATTTTATCATTTATATCTAGCTCACTAGTCTTCTCTCAAAAGGACTCTTTAGATGTAAATAATAAATTATCTTTTTCAATTTCACCACACCACTTATTAGAACTTTATCATGGTACATCAATAAATGGAGGGTGTGAATATCAGATAAATAAGCGTTTCTCGTTAGATACGGAATTCGGATATTACTTCTCAAGTGCTGTATCAGATTATATAGCTTTAAAAGGATTCACTTTAACTCAAGGAATTAAGTATTATTTTGACAACCCTACATATTTTGAATTTCAAACTATATATGGTTATCAGGATTACTGGAGAAATGATTCTATTTTAAATGACTCAAAAATGTCATATCAAAATCAAAAGAAATTTTTAGATTTCTCTTTTAGATATGGTAAACGCTTTATGTTTAGAAATAGATTTATTTTCAATCCATATATCGGAGTTGGTATTAGAATTCATAATTTAAGTAGTACATTACTTACCTGGCAAATGAATAATAGAGTTCTTGGCGATTGGAATAATCCAAAAACTTGGATTCATGAGGCAGGAACTAAGACGTATTTAAAAGTACATTTGGGATTCAAATTTGGGATTAGAATATTTTAGATTGATTCTTTTACTAAATTAACAAATGAAAGACTAGTGAAATTATAACTGATGATTTTGTCAAGTTTAGCTTATCAATAGGTAGGATTCCATAAAATTTATTGATGTTAGTGGCCATCTGAAGTTGGCTATAAGAATGGTAAATTAATTTGAAGTAATTCACAATGAAATATATAAAACACTGAGTGTCTTGTTTTCGGTTGATGTGTTTATGATAAGAAATCCTGATTTATTAAACTTTAATATTAAGTTCATTTTTAAATTATATGGTGATTACGGAGATTGCTAGTTTGTATCGATTTATTTAATTAATATAAGCTTGATTATTTATGGAATATTGATTACAAGTGAATTCGGCGAATCATTTTTTAAGAATGTGATTAAAATAAAACATTTCTTATTTATATTTAGTCTAAATAAGAATAATGTATTAGATTTGCACTATCTAGAATCAATCTAAATAGAAAAATGATTAAAATAATTGTAATGCTTACCCTTGTTTTAGTACAATTCCAAGCTTATTCTTTTGAACTTAGAGGTGTTGTTAATGATGAGTCAGGTATACCAATACCATTTGTTTCTGTTTTTGAACCTACAACAAACCAAGGTGAGAAGACAAATGAACTAGGTGAGTTCAAGTTAAGTTTTGAAATAGGAGGGTATTACAGTATTAGAGTTTCACAAAGTGGGTATGTAACAAAATCTATAAAGGTTAATATAACAGAAGAAAAGCAAATAATTACTATTTCTCTAGAAGCTAATCATCAATTAGAGACCGTTGAGGTACAAGGTAAAACGCAGGGTGAAAAGGAAGATCAAAAAGGATTTCAAGTAGATGTTGTAAAATTAAAAAACGAACAAAATTTAACATCAGATGTAAACCAAATTTTAAAAAAAACTTCAGGAATAAGTATTCGTGAGTCTGGTGGGCTAGGTTCAGGGTTTGTTTTATCTTTAAACGGTCTGTCAGGTAATCAAATTCGTTATTTTATTGATGGTGTCCCTATGGAGAATTTTGGATCCTCATTAACTTTAAATAATTACCCCGTTGGATTAATTGAATCTGTGGAAGTGTATAAGGGGGCTATTCCAATTCATCTAAGTGCAGACGCACTTGGCGGTGCAATTAATATATTGACTAATAAAGTATTAAATTCATTCATTGATGTTGGGTACTCAATAGGGTCATTTCGTACTAATCGCTTGTCATTGAATTCACGTTATGTATTTAAAAACAGAACTAGTATAAGTTTCTCTTCATTCTTGAATTCAACAGCCAACAATTACTGGATGGACAGTATTCCTGTTTATGACATAGAATTGGGTAATTTTCAGGGCTATAAACGTATTCAAAGATGGCATGATCAGTATAAGTCTGGCATGATTAAACTTGAGTTTCTTATACTTAAGCGTAAATGGGTAGATCGGTTTGCTATTTCAACTACCCTTGCGGCTAACAGGAAAAATTATCAACATCCGGATAATAATTTAAAGAAAATTTTCAATGATTTTCATACTATTAACACCACAGGACTGGTCAATTTAAATTATAGCAAACGTATTAAAGCAATAAAGATCACTGCCTTTAGCACTCTGGGATATATTAAAGAAAGTATTGTAGATACAGGTAATTTCAAATATAGTTGGAATCGAGATTTCATTAAAAGAGATTCAACAGATCCGAGAGGGGAACTTTTTGAACGTAAATCTCACTTTATTCAAACGGATTTTATTATTAGAAGTCAAGTAGGTTTATCTTATAACCTAACAAACCAGCATAATCTAGAAAGTTACTATAATACTAATTACTTAATCCGAAATGGGAATGATCTAGTGAATGAATTCAATGCAGCTTTTGAGTCACCTAACAATATAAAAAAAGACATTCTGAGTTTTGGATATACTTTCACTAATAAAAAGAAAAAATTGATATCGAATGTGTTTGCAAAGCAATATTGGTTTTCAGGTAAAATTATAACTCAAGATTTCAATGGAAATAATAGTGTTACAGAACCTAAGTCTAAAGAGCTAGGTTATGGTATCGCAATTTCTTATAAACTCAATAAAATCTTGCGTATCAAGTCATCATTTGAAAAAGCTTACAGAATGCCAGAGGCCTTTGAGATTTTAGGAGATGGGGTTTATACAAATCCGAATCCAAATCTGTTACCTGAAAATAGCTTAAACTATAACGGAGGGTTAATTTTAACAAAGGAAATACGAAAGCTTGTTGTGAAATCAACTAGTAATTATTTTTATCGTTTGTCTGATAATTTCATTCGATTTAATCCGTTAGGACCATTTGGCCAATATGAAAATTTGCAACGTACTCAATCTACAGGTATTGAAACTGGACTTAATTTAAATTGGAATAAAAAAATTCAGTTTACAATGAATGGTACTTTTCAAAGTATAACAGATCAAGCTGAGTATGATGAGGGCTTAAAAAATACAAATTATCAATCACGTGTTCCTAATGTACCTTGGCTGTTTGGAAATGCAAGTATTGGCTATCAAACTAAATTTAAAAATGAAAATCAGCACATTAGATTCAATTTATCTACACGCTATATCCATGAGTTCTTTTTGAAATGGGAAAGTTTAGGTTCATTAGCCTCAAAACATATCATACCAGCCCAGTTTGTTCAAGATTTTAATTTTGAATACAGTTTTGGTAAAGGAAGATATAATGCATCTGTTACTGTTCAAAATATATTTAATAAAACAGTTTATGACAATTTTAGTATTCCAAGACCAGGGCGAACGCTATTTTTTAAAATTAGGTATCAAATAATAAATAAACAAAATGAAAATTAAATTCAAATCAATTAATGCTGCACTTATTTTAGCGGTTTTAATCACAGGTAGTTCTATAATTTCTTGTAAAAAGAAAGGTTGTACAGATTCTACAGCAGCTAATTATAATGATAAAGCTAAGAAAGATGATGGATCATGTACTTATTCAACAGTCAAGTCATCAGGAATTACAATAGCATTAAAAACAACTGGAGTTGATGAAACTGAATTCATTCTTAATAAGGAGGATGTATTATCTGGGGGAATTTCGGCAGTTGGCAATGGGATTGAACAGACAGGGTGGCGTTTCTATTATCAAGTTGGTAAAACACTATTTGCAACCGGATATAGTACCGACAATCAATGTGCTGGTTATGTGAGTAACGACCAAGGGAAAATTGTTAAAAAAGGAGAGTTTATTTTTGAAAACGCATTAGTGATGTTTGGAGCATCAGAAGAAGAGGATAGGTTTTTAGGAATGGAAGTTCCAACCACAGGGTTTGCAAATCGTAGACTTCATTTTATTAATGTTGATAATGTAAATGTTTCAAAAATAGTTGGAACTAGAATTTTTGAATCTACAACAGATTCGTTAGTAGCATGGCCAACAGCGCTGAGAGTGAGAGGGGATAAGTTATTTATTCCATTCCACAAACTACATGCTCGTGGAGACTTTTCAACACCAAATGCTGATACAGCTTTTGTAGCTGTTTATAGCTATCCAAATGTTGGAACTGTACCAGAAAAAATTATTTACGATACACGTACAAGTCACATTGGAACTAATGGAATGACATCAAGTATGATATTAGATGATAATGGTGATATTTATTCATATTCATGTGGTGCAGAAATGGCTGGGTTTTCTCCGGCAGCTACCAAACCGTCTGGAATTTTAAAAATAACTGATGGAAGTACAGAGTTTGACCAGAACTATTTCTTTGATATTGAAGCCGCAACTGGAGGTAAATTATTCTGGATGGATTATGTCGGTGGAGGTAAAGCTATTGGCCGAATTTTAACAGGTGATATAGGTGGAGCTTGGGCCGCTTATGGTAGAGATGTATTTAATCAAAAACTAGTTATGATTGATTTAATAAATGAAACAGTTACTGATATTGCTGGAGTTCCAGAGCACGCTAGCCGTTATTCGTCTCCAATATTTATTGAGAATGGTTATGCTTATTTAAGTATAGAAACAGCAACTGACGCTTATGTTTATCAGGTAGATGTGAATACAGATGTTGCTGTTAAGGGCGCAAAAATTGAAGGTAAAACAATTAAAGGGTTTTATAGATTATAATTATAGATTATTTAAAATAACAAGAAAGAAGAGGTTTCATTTTGAAACCTCTTCTTTCTATTTTATTCATTATGAGAAAAAATATCCTTAAAATACATAGTGTCATTGGTTTGATAACGGGAGTTGTTGTGCTCATTGTCTCAATTACAGGTTGTTTATGGGTCTTCAAAGAAGAATTGGAAGATAGTAAACCAAAACCGATATCAATTTATCAAGCTAATACAGGTGTTATAGCGCCAGCCAAAGCTAAGCTAATTGGTGAAAAAATAAATCCAAATCGTGCAATTCATGGCGTTTTATACCAGCAAGAACATGATGTAATAGAAGTGATATATTATCAAAATGAACCTAAGTTTTATCAAAGTTTATATATAGATCCTTATTCTGGTGAATCATTAGGTCAAAAGAATCATCTATCCGGTTTTTTCTCATTTGTTCTTGACGGCCACGTTAATTTATGGTTGCCAGCAGATATTGGGGGCTGGATTGTGAGAATATCTGTATTGCTTTTCTTAATAATGGTTATTTCTGGAATTATTCTATGGTGGCCTAAAACTAAAAAAGGAAGAAAACAAAGATTATCTTTTCAGTGGAAAAAAACAACACGTTGGAAGAGGAAAAATTATGATTTACATAGCGTCCTAGGTTTTTACATTTGTTCATTGGCCTTTGTTCTTGCCTTTACAGGTTCGGTAATGGCATTTGATTGGTTTTATTATATAACTTATAAAGCATGGGGAGGTGATAAAAACCCTGCTTTTGTTATTCCGAACGTACCTAAAGATGCTAATACAAGTTCAGATACTAAACAGATGGATCTACTGATTCCTAATTTGAAAAGCAAATATTCCAATGCAAATAATTTTGAATTACATTACCCTAATTCTGATTCCTCTGCTGTTTATGTAGAAATAGGTTACTCTAATTTACATTATTCAAATGATTATAAATTTTTTGATCCACAAACATTAAAAGAGATTCATGTTGATGGGATTTATGGCTCTTATGAAGATGCGGATATAGCTGACCTTGTAATTCGTGCTAATTATGATATTCACATTGGAGCAATAGGTGGGATACTAGGAAAAATATTGGCATTTATTATTAGTCTATTAAGTGCTTCACTTCCTATAACAGGTTTTTTAATGTGGTATGGAAGAAGAAAAAAGAAAAATTAATTAGTATTCAATTTATGATTACCTTTTTTCTTTTTTTAACTCAACTATAAGAGTCTTATAAATTGTTAAATACAAGATGTAATTTTACTTAAACAACAAAAAAAAGTAACTTTACAAATTAGTTTGTTAAAGTGTCTATGCTATATAAATTATTAAAGAAACCCTTTTTCGGTAAATTTATGGTGAAATGGAGAAATCCATTAACTGAAGAAGAACAAAAAGAATGGAAACGATTTTCTGTAAAAAGTAAATCAGGAGGTCTAGTGCAAGGTATGTTTGCCAAAACAACTCAGGCTCAGTGTAAAGGTACAATAGTATTAGGTCATCCAATGGGAAAAGAGGCGAAAGGCTACTTTTTAAAAAGAAATTATACCTATTTATTACGTGAGGATGGATTCAATACTATTGTGTTTGATATGAATGGTTTTGGAGAGAGTACACATGGTAATTTTTCTTATTTTGAAGACATTGTTGCAGTGAGTAAAAAAGCAAAAGAATTGACGCCTAATGTACCAATTGGCTACCACGGGATTTCTTTAGGTGCTATGTATTCTACAGTTGCTTTTGCAGACATCAGTCATAAATTCGATTTTGGAATTGTTGAGAGTAGTTCGACCACTTTAGCTGAATTTTGGATTCAATTTCCGTTTGCATACAGTGTATTAAAAACAATCAGTATGGTAATGCCTAAATATGAAAAGAAGATCGCTTTTAAAGAATGTGTAAAAAAGATGAAGCACTTACAAACGGTGTTGTATGTGTATTCTGAAGGCGATAATTGGGTTCCGGTTAAAATGGGAAAAACCTTACAAGAAAATACAAATGTTTCAACTGAATTTTGGTTAGCAAAAGAGGCTGATCATGCTGAAATTATGAAATCACCAGATAAGGAACTTTATCAAGTGCGTATTTTAGATTTTTTTAATAAAGAAGTAATCAAATATAGAGACTTGAATTAACAGAATAATATAATCATAAATATAGAGATAGGTTTTTTTTGAGATTATATATAATGGTCATTAAAAATACAATTCTATGGTTAACGACTGATAGTGGTAAGATGTAGTATTAAATAGGTGTATTTTAGCAAAAAAAACATACAATTATTATGAAAATACTAGTCTTATCCTTTTTACTATTAATATCTATGGTGACATTTGGACAGAAAGAAATGTATGACATTTGTCCAATAAAGAATTCAGAAAAAGTTCCAAAAGCACTCGTTTATGATACTGAAGGAAATGAAACTAATCTAAAAAATTATATCGGAGAGAAGTCTGTCGTTGTTGTGTTTTATAGAGGTGGATGGTGTCCATACTGTATGAGACATTTAGCGGCCTTAAATGAAATTAAACCAATAATGGATAGTTTAGGAGTTGAATTAATTGCAATTACGCCAGATGATTTTACAAATTTAGATAGTTCGGTAGTAAAAGGAAACGGTGTTGATTTTAAACTGTTTTCTGATAAAAATGTAAACGCTATTAATGCATTTGGAATTGGTTGGGAAGTAAATGACACATTATATGCAAAATATAAAAATTCTTATGGAATGGATATGGAGTGGTGGTCAAAAAGTAAACAACATACTTTACCAGTACCCTCAGTATTTATCATAAAAGAAGGTAGAATTGAATACCAACATGTGAATCCAAATTACTCAAAAAGATTGTCACCAGAAATGTTGTTAAGTTTTATACAAGCGTAATTAAATGACTATAAGAGTTTAGATTTTGAGAAATAAATCTAGACTCTTTTTCCTAATTCAATGGCTTCCATATTTTTTAATTGGTCACCATGAACTTCAAAGCGTAAAATGGTTTTGACTTTATGAAAGCCTTTAAATCCGCATGCGCCTGGATTTAACCACATAGCATTTATTTTTTTATCAAATTGTACAAGTAGAATGTGCGAATGGCCACAGACAAAAACATCAGGTTTTTCTTTCTCAATTTCAGGATAAGATTGTTGTCTGTATTTATATGGTTTTCCGCCAATATGAGATATTAATATTTTCATGTCTTCACACATAAAGGATAGGTGTTCAGGCCAAGCTAATCTTAGTTTATCATCATCAATATTTCCATGGATTCCTCTGACAGGTTTAAAAGCTTCCAATTGATCTATCACATCCATACTGCCTACATCACCAGCATGCCAAATTTCATCTACATCTTTAAAGTAATCGAAAATTTTAGGGTCTAAATAGCCATGCGTGTCCGAAAGTAATCCAATTTTTTTCATTTGTAATATGTTCTGAAAGAGGTTAGTTTTTTAAAAGTAATTATAGTCTTGCGGCTAAAACAACTACTTTTTTGTACTGCATTGTATTTCCATCAAGGTCAAAAATATTGAACAAAACAACATAAGAACCAACATGAGTTTTTGTACCATTGTCATTTATACCATCCCAAGAGATTAATCCACTCGTTCCAGGATAAAAATTGTCTTTTAACTCTCTAATTAATCTGCCTTGCGAATCATAAATAGTTATATCCATAACATTATCAGGGTTGGTAAATTGATAATTAATGATTAATACATCTTGGTATCCGTCATTGTCAGGAGAAAAAATAGTAGTTTCAATTGTAATATCTCCAACTGCGTTTGGGTCTACAAATTGGGAGTTCTTATACCCTGGTGTTCCCCATTCTACAACTTCAGAAGCAGTGTGCCAGTTGTCTTGTGAATTGCTATTAGCTTCAAATGAAAGTCTTTCTAAAGCTTTACCGTCTTCATTAGTTAATAAATCAAAATGATAGTCTTCATCATAATGAACACGATCTACAGTTTCATTATTCACATTTAGTAAGATTACTGTTGCAGAATCATTAGGGTAAGTAGGCAAGTCGGTTTCAATAAAACGTCCAATACCATAAATTGAAAAGTCAGCAGTGATAGAAGTTGAATCTTCAGTAATTGTGAAATAATCACCAGGTAAAAATAAACGTTGCTCTGTTGATATTACTTTTATATTATCTAGTATACCATCATCAATATTAGCAAACTTCATATCCTTTAGGGAAATAATTTTATCAGAAATGTTTACTATTTCAATATAATCAGATCCACCAGTGGCAGGGTTAAACATAATTTCATTGATTATGACGTCACCTTGTTTTACTGAATCTGGTAAACCAAACTTGAACGTGTAATCATTCATTTCTGTTGCCCAACAATTAGCTGTTCCATTCAATGTTGCTGAGTAAATAACACCAACTTGCATAGGTTCAGTTAAAATAGATACTGAGTTAAATGGAATGTATTCATTAGAAATAGTGTTTAATTGAGGGGTTACTGTCATACCAAATGTTGCCATCAATACAATATTTTCATCAAATTCAAAAGTTAATAACGTATCTCCCTGTACGGTATAATTTGTAACAATAGGAGCTGAAATATCAGTTACTGTTGTCAATATTGAATTTTCTAATCCAGGAGTTCCTCCAAGTGAATTAATAGATGCAGACCAGTTAGTTTTGTCACTACATTGATGTGATAATCTTTTTCTTTCAATTGACCAACCACCATCATCTTTATCAGAATCTTCATACCATGAAAGGTCATAAGAAATTGTGTCTAATAAAACCCCAGCATCACTTTTTAAAGTGACAGCATCACCAGAGTTATTAAAAGAAGGTAAATTAGCTTCTAGAGTATTTGTAATGCCAAACTGTATTGCGACACCAACATTAGTTAAAAGTACATATTCATAGGACTCTAAAATGTAATTTGATAATGTGACAGAAGATGCTGCATCACCAATAGTCCAGCCATTTAAATCAAAAGTTTTTGTAGAATTATTATAAATTTCGATATATTCTTCTTCTGGTAGTCCAATTACGGGAGAAAAATCTGCCATAACTTCTGTAATTAATACATCTCCTACCAAAGCAAAATCTGGAACAAAGTATAAAAAGTTATCTAAAGAGTTTAAAAGTGTGTTTAATGCTAAATCATTTACATTTTCAGTCGACAAAAAATAGTTTGTATTATTTGTAAAAGATGTTGCAAATGTTAAATGAACCAATGCTGCATTACTTATATTTTGAACTGCAGATATGGGATTTCCAATAGCATTGTCTAATGTGAAGTTAATTAGTGTTTCAACAGAGGTTTGTTCCATGTTTTCATTAAATAGTACATCAACTTCTGTATTTGAAATAGCCGTGGCAGAAACGACAGTAGGGGAAACATTATCAATAAAAGCACTGCCCGTTATGATAAAGTCATCAAAATAGAATTTTTCAGAGCGTGAAGCAATATATTCACAATACACACCAGCGTGATTCGAAGAGAGATGTGTATTGTCTAAAACTGTACCTAGCGATACAAAAGTAGACCCACCGGTGTTATCAGCTAATAATTCCCAATTCCCTAGATTATCTCTGGTTACTTTGATTCGAGAATTCACAGAACTTCCTGTAACAAAGTCATCTATGCCGTCAATAATTTTTGTTGTTATCATACCCGTTTGTTCATACAAACTAATTTCATCATCACTATCTCCAATCATCACAAAATAGCCATTTAAAGCATTTTTTAAATTAGTATTATTTGATACTAAATAAACTTTGGTCAAGCTTGAACTAGATGTAGCAAAATCCATTTCTACATAAAATTCCCAACTCGCATTATCAATTGATGTAGAAGGCGTAGATAGATAAGAAATATCTATTGCTGCAGGTGCTAATAAATGTAATTGATTTGTTGCATTTATTTCAAAATTTGAAGTTTGTCCTTGCCAAGCTGGTGCGTTTGTAAAATCACCATCAGTAAAGTTATCAGTCCATTGTGAAAATGCCAAAAGATTCACGGATAATAAAAGTATTGTTAAAAATTTTTTCATTCTTGAATTTAAGTTGATAAAGTTAGTAAATTTACGTCAAATTAAAAAACTAAAAATGAAATTAGCTGTTGTAGGTGTTACAGGAATGGTTGGGACCGAAATGTTAAAGGTGTTAAGAGAATTTAACTTCCCGTTAACGGAACTGATCCCGGTAGCTTCTGAGAAATCGGTTGGACAAGTTGTATCGTATAATGGAAAGGATATAAAAATAGTTGGACTGCAAACTGCAGTCGATTTGAAATGTGATATTGCGATTTTTTCTGCTGGAGGTAGTATTTCATTAGAATGGGCACCAAAATTTGCAGAAAAGGGTACTGTAGTGATTGATAATTCAAGTGCGTGGAGAATGGACCCTTCTAAAAAGTTAATTGTACCTGAAATTAATGGGGATTTATTGACTAAAGAAGATATGATTATTGCAAATCCAAATTGTTCAACGATTCAATTGGTATTAACTTTAGCACCATTGCATAAAATGTATGGTATAAAAAGAGCTGTAGTTTCTACGTATCAATCTATTAGTGGAACAGGTGTTAAAGCTATAAAGCAATTGGAGGCAGAATTAAAAGGAGAGAAAGCAGAAATGGTATATCCATATCCAATTCATGAAAACTGCTTACCTCATTGTGATGATTTTTTAGAAAATGGTTACACAAAAGAGGAGATGAAATTAACGAATGAAACTAAAAAAATATTAGATTCATCAATCAATGTGACCGCAACAGCAGTTCGTGTTCCGGTTTCAGGAGGGCATTCAGAATCTGTTAATATTGAATTTAATAAGGTGCCAAACTTACCTGATATAAGAAAAGCCTTACATGAAAGTGAAGGTATTGTTTTAAAAGATAACCCAGATACAAATACATATCCAATGCCGATTTACGCAAAGGGAAAAAATGATGTATTTGTAGGTAGAATTAGAGTAGATGAATCTCAACCAAATACAATTAATTTATGGATTGTCGCAGACAATATTAGAAAAGGCGCAGCTACAAATGCGGTTCAAATAGCACTTTATATTGTCAATAATTTAGATTAAAATTAGTGATTAAAAACAAACGACCGAATAATGAAATTATTCGGTCGTTTTAGTTTTGTTAATACTTCTTTAACACTCGCTATAAAGTAAAATTGGCTTATTAGCGTGTAAGGCTAGTTTTCTAGTTACACTTGAATGAAGTAAACCTTCAATGAATCCATAATTCTTTCTTATAAGCACTAATAGATCGGTGTCGTTAGAGTTTATGAAGTCTAATATACCATCAGAAACACTTTTGTTTTCTACAATATTAATGTTGTGTTCTACGCCTTGAAGCTTTGCTGCTATTCTTGCTTCAATTTTTTCTTTGTCTAATGTTTTTGCATCTTCAACTACTGATAAGATATTGAGTGAACTTTTAGTCAAGGTTATTAATTCTCTTAACGGTTTAAATGGACAATCATTTTTAGAGTTCTGTATGTTAGATGCGAATGTTATTTTTTTCCATTCAGAAAATTCAGATTCTTTAGGGATTACTAAAATTGGTTGTTTTGCATTTTTTATTGCATTTGTCGTATTACTACCGAATAGTCGACTAGATATGTTACTTGCTCCTGCAGTTCCCATTATAATTAAATCAAAATCATATGATTTTTCAGCCTTATTTATAGCATCTGTTATTGAACCAAAGCAACTAAATAATTCTATCTCAACTGAATCGAAAGAAGTATTCTCCCTTATTATTTCAAGTTCCTTATCAAGCCCTTTTATTGAATCTTCCTCTAGAACATCTGTAAAGTTTATCATTACGTTTGAAGATGATGCAGGGATTTCAAATGAATTCATTAATATAATTTTGGACTTATAATTTAATGCCATATGACATGCGTAATCAATTGCTATGTGGGCGTTGTCTGAAAAGTCAGTTGGTACGATTATTATTTTCATTTGATAAGTGTTAGTTTTTTTCAAATTTAGATATAAAATAAGTGGTACTAGGTATATTAAAATCAATATTTTATCTGATATTAATCAGTTTAAATGAATGAAAGGACTATTTTTATTGAAATAGATAAGTCTCTTAAAAATAAGAATTAAAGACTATGTTGAGTAATTCTTATTTAAATTTACTTGACTATTTTACCTAAAGTTCTGAAAATTATTTTTAAATCTGTAGCAATACTTTTTTCAGCAATGTATTTAAGGTTTAAATTTAATTTTGCAGGCATTACAACTTCAATGTATTCCTTGTTAGGGTCTTTTGCTTTACCAAGTACAGTCTGTTCATCAAAGTATTCAATTGATGCATAATCCGAAAGACCAGGAAGTACAGAAAGAACCATTAATTGTTCTTTAGAATATAAATCAACGTATTTTTTTACTTCAGGACGTGGGCCAACAACGCTCATTTCTCCTTTTAAAATATTGAGGAGTTGAGGTAATTCGTCAATCTTATATTTTCTAATAAAATTTCCAACTTTAGTAATTCGACTATCATTTCCAATAGTTATTTGACCTACTTTATCGGAACCCGCAGCCATTGAACGAAATTTATATAAACCAAATTGATTACTGTCTTTTCCAATTCGTATCTGCTTATAAAATACACCACCTTTTGAGTCTAAGGTAATCCATAATCCAATAATTAATAAAAATGGACTTAATAGTAGAAGCACACTTAATGAGGCGAAAAAATCAAAAATACGTTTTGTGAATTTATACATAGCTAGTACAAAGATGTAAAGAATTGATTAGTAATAGCAATTTGTGGCGTAAAAACTATAATCTTATATCTTTAAAAACCGTTTTCCCTACTCTGTCAATGTAAATTAAATCATGTTCACTCATCCATCTTAAAGTTGAAATAATTTGTTCTCTAGAGTATTTTGAATGCGTTACTATAAAGTTTTCAATTTCAAATTCTGTAGTTGAATTTAATGTAGTTTCAATTTCTGTTTTAATAATCTGATAGGAAGTGTTGTCTAAATTGCTGTCATCAATTTCTAAACAAACATTACATAGTCCGCAAGTTTTTGCTTTGGTTTCTCCAAAATAATTCAATAAATATTGGTTTCTACACACTTTATTCTCTAAAAACCCTAGTACAGCATTTACTTTAATTTCAGCATCTTTTTTTCTGTCGTTATAAAATTTTGGGTTAATGCTAAAATGAGTGTCAGGGAGTCTTTCTAAAATGTACGTTACTTTAGAACCTTTATATTTAGGGGTGTAATCAATGACTTCATTTTTATGTAAATAACTTAACTGTTTGTCTAATTCTTGTTGAGTTATTTTTAATTTCTTAGATATAATAAAGTCATCAATTCTTACATAATTATCAAACACTCCCATGTAAGATCTAACAATAAATTGAATAATAAGGTTCAATATTTTGTCTTTTACTTGGTATTGATATAAGTCATAATTGTTAACTAAAATTCTTAATGTACTCGGTTGATACGTGTTTTCATTAAGTAATATGAATCCACCTAATTCTAAAAATTTCAAGGAGTTATATACTGTTATAATCTCTTGGTTGTATCGGTCTGAGAATTCTGAAATATCAAAACTATAGCTCTCACCTTTTCCAGAACCAAAAGCAACTTGAAAATAATTTCCAAGCGCATTATAAATAGACTTTATGGTTTCTATAGGTGGAAACTTTAAATCAGTTTTAGTTTTTAATTCATCTAAGTTTTTAGGTTCGAAAAATAAAATAGCTCTTGCTTTTTTTAAATCTCTACCAGCTCTCCCTGCTTCTTGAAAATAAGCTTCAATACTCTGAGGAATATCATAGTGTAAGACAAACCTAACATCCGGTTTGTCAATCCCCATTCCAAATGCATTTGTGGCTACAATAATTTTTATCCGATTATTGATCCAATCATCTTGTCTAGTTTTTCTTTGTTTTTGATCTAAACCGCCATGGTAATAACTTGCCGATATTTTATGTTCTAATAATAGTTTGCATAAATCCTTAGTAGCTCTCCTAGTGGCACAGTATATAATACCAGATCCGTTCAGTTTTTCACTAAATTCTAAAATTCTATTTAGCTTATTATTTGTTTTAAGTGTTATGTAAGATATATTGTCTCGTTCAAACGATTTTTGAAAAACATGATGAGTTTTATAAGCTAACTTTTCTTGAATATCAATAACAACATTTGGAGTCGCTGTTGCTGTTAAAGCAAGAAAAGGGACGTTAGGTTTTATTTTTTTTAATTCAACAATAGTTATGTAAGAAGGTCTAAAATCATAACCCCACTGAGAAATACAATGTGCTTCATCTACAGCAATTAGATTAATGTTCATTTGCTCTAAACGAGCTAAAAAAAGGTGAGATTTTAATCGCTCAGGAGATGTGTATATAAACTTGGTGTCGCCATAAATGGCATTATCTAAAGCCACATCAATTTGACGTTTGGACATGCTAGAATTTATCGCAATGGCATTAATACCTCTTTTTTTTAGATTATCAACTTGGTCTTGCATTAAGGCGATTAATGGTGATATTACTAAACAAATCCCTTCCATTTGTATAGCGGGTACTTGAAAACATAAAGATTTACCACCACCAGTTGGTAGCAGAGCTAAGGTATCTTTTCCAAGAATTACAGACTCAATTATCTCCTCTTGTTTGTCTCTGAAAAAGTCAAAACCCCAGTATTTTTTTAGTATGTCTACACTTTCCCTCAATTTTATATCTTTTTATTTTAGCTCTTAATAAGTCGCTAAAATAATCAAAATTGCTCACAATGACCTACTCTGTCAGATTGAAGACGCAAATCACTTGCAAATACAAGAAAAAATGAGTATATTTGCAGAAAAATCAGAATAATATGTCAGTTCAAACCACAACAATTAAAATCACTAAAACAACTAATTCTAAGTTAAATGAGGTGGATTTTGATAACCTTCCGTTTGGAAAACATTTTGCCGATCATATGTTTGAAATAGACTATGCTGATGGTAAATGGGGTGAACCAACAATTGTTCCTTTCGGAAATCTTTCTTTGCATCCAGCAACTTCTGCTTTACATTATGGTCAAGCAATTTTTGAAGGATTAAAAGCACAAAGAGGAGATAATGGAGAGATTTTAGTTTTTAGACCTGACATGAATGCAAAACGTTTTAACGAATCTGCAAAAAGAATGTCAATGGCCGAAATTCCAGAAGAAACTTTCTTGAATGGACTAAAAACATTATTAGATATAGATCAAGAATGGATTCCAAGAAAAGATGGGCAATCTTTATATATCAGACCGTATATGATTGCAACTGATGATTATGTTGGGATTAGACCATCAGAAAAATATAAGTTTTTAATTATTTGTTCACCAGTTGGAGGATATTATACGGAAGCTGTTCCAGTGAAAATTGAAACAGAATTTACAAGAGCTGCTGAAGGTGGTGTTGGTAGAGCAAAAGCTGCTGGTAATTATGCCTCTTCTTTATATCCTGCTAAATTAGCTGCGGAACAAGGATACAGACAATTAGTTTGGACGGATGCTAAAACGCATACATTAATTGAAGAAGCTGGAACAATGAATATTGTTTTTGTAATCAATGATGTGATTATTACACCTTCTGAAGAAAAAGATACAATTTTAAAAGGTATTACTAAACGTTCAATTTTAGAAGTTGCTGCGGATTGGGGATACGAAATTGAGGAAAGAGAAGTGACTATCGTTGAAATTATTGATGCGCTTAAAAACGGAACATTGCAAGATGCTTTTGGAGCTGGTACTGCTGCGACTATTGCACCAATTAGTTTAATTGGTTATGACGGTGTAGATTATGATTTACCTGCGCAAGAAACCAGAACATTCTCTAATAAGTTAAGTGCATATATGACCGATTATAAAAAAGGTAGAATTGAAGATAAATTCAATTGGTTAATGACTGTATAATGTCAGCTGTTTTTGGATTAATCGGAAAAAAATTAGAACATTCATTTTCTAAAGATTATTTTACAACAAAATTCAATGAATTAGGTATTGATGCTGTTTATCAGAATTTCCAAATACCAAATATTGAAGCTGTAAAAGATATTTTTAAAGAGGAAGGACTAATTGGTTTAAACGTGACTATTCCATATAAAGAAACTATTATACCGTTTTTAGATGAGGTTGATGAGATTGCGCTAAAAATTGGAGCGGTTAACACCATTGTTATTAAAGATGGAAAAACAAAAGGATATAATACAGATGCTTACGGATTTAAGCAAATGATAAAACCTTTTTTTAAAGCACATCATGAACGTGCTATAATTTTAGGTACAGGTGGTGCTTCAAAAGCAATAGCTCATGTATTAGAAGAATTAGGTTGTTCACCAATCTATATTTCTCGTTATCCTAAAGCTGAGAATCAGTTTGCGTATGAAGAGATTAATCAAAGTATGATTGAGGCCTGTCCTTTAATTGTAAATACTACGCCAATTGGAATGTTTCCAAATGAAACGGCAGAAATAGATTTTCCGACTCAATTTTTAACAGAAAAAAACTTAGTAATTGATTTAATATACAATCCTAAAGAAACTAATTTTCTAAAAAAAGCAAAAGCTAAAAAATCATGGACTTTAAATGGGTTAACCATGTTACATCAACAAGCTGAAAGAAGCTGGTTAATCTGGAATAAAAAATAATAATCTTTTATAAATAGAGTTTTGTTAAATTAACTCAAACATTAAATATCAAATATGAAATCAATTTCTATTATTGGAGGTGGGCCTTCGGCTTTATTGTTAGCATCATTTCTTGATGAATCTAAATATAAAGTAACTGTATATGAAAAAAATAAAACAGTTGGGCGTAAATTTTTAGTAGCTGGAGATGGTGGTTTTAATTTAACACATGCTGAATCAATTGAAGAAATGGTGATGCGTTACACGCCTTATCGGTTTTTAAAAAATGCATTACTTGAATTTTCAAACACTGATTTAATAAATTGGTTAAATGAAATTGGTATCCCTACATTTATAGGTTCAAGCAAACGTGTTTATCCTAATAAAGATATTAAACCGATTGAAGTGTTGAATGCAATTTTAAAAGTGTTAGAAGACAAAGGTGTAGCCATTAAATGTAATAAAACATGGGATGGTTGGACTGCTGATAATGCATTGTCATTTGAAGACGATACTAGAGCAAAGTCTGATTATGTTGTTTTTGCATTAGGTGGAGGAAGTTGGAAAGTAACTGGTTCTGATGGTGCTTGGCTTGAGTTGTTAGGTGAAAGTGGAACGAAAGTTAAAGCGTTTGAACCTTCTAATTGTGCGTATCAAGTCAATTGGGATGAAAAATTTATGAATAAATTTGGAGGATCACCTTTAAAAAATATAGCGATTAGTTGTGGGGGGAAATCTCAAAAAGGAGAAGTGGTTATAACTAAATTTGGCTTAGAAGGAAATGCAATTTATGCATTAAGTCCTGAAATTAGAGCTGATTTGAATAAAAATAAGTCTTCTGATATTTATATTGACTTAAAGCCAAGTTTATCGATAGAAGCAATTCAAAGAAAAATAGAAAAGTCAAAATTAACAAAGCTAACTGATGTTTTAAAGGTAGATTTAAAATTGAGCCCAGTTCAGCTTGGTTTAGTTAAAAAGTTTGTCTCTAAGGATGATTTTACGGATATTAAAAAACTATCAAGTCAACTAAAAAATCTTAAAATTGAATTAGTAGGGTTTGAGCAGTTGGATAAGGCGATATCGACAGTTGGCGGTGTAAGTTTGAATGCAGTAAATGAAAATTTTGAATTAAAAACCATTACAAACTATTTCTGTATTGGTGAAATGCTTAATTGGGATGCGCCAACGGGTGGGTATTTATTACAAGGATGTTTTAGTATGGGAGTTTCTTTGGCGAGATTCTTGAATTCAAAGAAATAAATTGAAAATATAGTTTGAAAGCCGATATTGCTAATTTAGTATTATCGGCTTTTTCATTTAATAATGATTTATTATAATAAAAGGATAGGTATAAAAAAAGCCATTCATTTTATGAATGGCTTTAATTTTGAGCGAGAGACGAGACTCGAACTCGCGACCCTCAGCTTGGAAGGCTGACGCTCTACCAACTGAGCTACTCTCGCAATACATATAAGATAAATCCTATAAACATTTGTTGTTGGTAACTTCCAAATGCGAGTGCAAATATATATAAAGTATTTTGTTTAGCAATGAGTTATTCTCAAATTATTCTAAATATTTTTTAGGTATTTCTGCAATGAATTGTGTGTCAATACTATTAATAGATATTTTAATTTTATGCGCGTGTAAAAAAAGTGTATCTTCTGGATAAGTTAGTGGATTATTTTCAAAATAAGTAGGATCTTTATACCCTAAATCACCGACAATTGGATGATTAATGGATGCTAAATGCAAACGAATTTGGTTGGTACGCCCATTTTTAGGTTCTACTTTTAGTAAAGTGGTATTATTTTCTAGGTTTCTTTCTAAAACAGTCAATTTTGTTTCAGAATCTAAACCGTCCTGGTTTACTTCACGTCCGCCACTAGCTGTTTTAGTTTTACTTATTTTTTCACAAACAACAAGCGTATCTTTTTCGATTAGACCTTCAACTAAAGCTAAGTATTCCTTTTTAACTGTGTTATTTTGAAATTGTGTACTAAGGTGTGCGGCTATTTTTGAATCTTTGGCCAAAATAATTACGCCTGTCGTATTAGCGTCTAGTCTATGAACAATCCTTAAGGTTTGATTTGGAATCGCTAATTTTAAAAAGTTGGTTAACGTATTTCTGTTAAAACGCCCACTGGGGTGCATTGGTAATGGGGAAGGTTTATTGATGACAATTATAGTGTCGTCCTCATAGATTAATTTTAAATCATTACTTACAGTAGGTTCTGTTTTATTATGTGCTATGTTTTCTGTTAACCAACCTGCTTTGAGTATTAAATTGGGTTTGCATTTTTGCCCATTAACAGTTAATAATCCATTTTCTATTTTATCAGCCCAAACTTGCTGATCCACTTTAGGAAATGAATTAGAATATAATTCTAAAATGGTTAGCCCTTCATTTCTAAGCTTAACAGATAATTTATAATGAATGGTTTTTGGAATTGAGCCCGGAAGTGGAGTCGTATGATTTTGTATGTTAGTTTCGAATTTCATATTGATACTAACAAAGGTTACGAATTTATTTTAATTCAATTGTTTATTTTCTAATTATGTAATTAATAGGTTATGTGAGTAGACTAGAAGAATAAAACACAATAATCGATATCTAAAAGATAAAGTATTTACAAAAAATAAAATTATCTTTGTAATCTAAATTAATAATAAGATGAAAAGAACAGAAGTTGTAGCAGTATTATCGTCTGGAAAAATTGGCGAAAAAGTTAACATTAAAGGTTGGGTTAAAGCGTTTAGAAATGACCGTTTTATTCAAATTAATGATGGGTCTACAATTAATAATATTCAAGCTGTTATTAATCAAGAGAATTATGATGAATCTTTAATTAAAAGAATTACTGTAGCATCAGCAATCTCAGTTATTGGTACTTTGGTAGAAAGTCAAGGTAAAGGGCAAACAGTTGAATTAGAAGTTTCAGAAATTGAAATTTTAGGTGATGCTGATCCAGAAGAAGTGAAAAAGACTATATTATCTCCTAAAAAACATAATTTAGAGTTGCTAAGAGAGCAAGCACATTTAAGATTTAGAACTAATTTATTTGGTTCTGTGTTTAGAATACGTCACGCTGTTTCTTTTGCAATTCATAAATTTTTTAACGATAATGGATACTTTCATATTGCAACTCCAATTATAACTGGTTCTGATGCTGAAGGAGCAGGAGAAATGTTTAAAGTAACTAATTTAGATTTAGATAATGTGCCTAAAACTGAAGATGGTAAAATTGATTATTCAAAAGATTTTTTCGGAAAAGAAACGAACTTAACTGTATCAGGTCAATTGTCTGCTGAGTTAGCTGCAATGGCTTTAGGAAAAGTATATACATTTGGACCAACGTTTAGAGCTGAGAATTCAAATACATCTCGTCACCTTGCAGAATTTTGGATGGTTGAACCAGAGGTTGCATTTAATGATTTGAATGATAATATGGATTTAGCGGAAGAGTTTTTATCTTACGTTTGTCAATATGTAATGGATAACTGTAAAGATGATTTACAGTTCTTAAATGACAGAGAAGTAAAAGAAGATTCTCAAAAACCAACTGCTGAAAGAAATGAGTTGAGTTTATTAGATAGATTAAAATTTGTTGTGGATAACGATTTCGAAAGAGTGACGTATACTAGAGCAATTGAAATCTTACAGAATTCAAAACCATACAAAAAGAAAAAATTCAAATATCCTGTATCTTGGGGTGAAGATTTAGCGTCTGAGCATGAAAGGTATTTAGTAGAAAAAGAATTTAAAAAACCAGTTATTATTACTGATTATCCAGCATCTTTCAAAGCATTCTATATGCGTCAAAATGATGATGGAAAAACAGTAGCAGCTATGGATATTTTATTTCCTGGTATTGGTGAAATCATTGGTGGTTCTCAAAGAGAAGAAAGAATGGACATTTTAAAACAAAAATGTGCGGACTTTAATATCGCAGAAGAAGATGTGTGGTGGTATTTAGATACGCGTAAATTTGGAACGGCTCCACATTCAGGTTTCGGTTTAGGATTTGAAAGAATGGTTATGTTTGCAACTGGTATGTCAAATATTAGAGACGTAATTCCTTTCCCAAGAACACCAAATAGAGCTGAATTTTAAATAGGTAATAATTGCCATTAATTAATAAAGTATAAAATGTCAGTTCTTCTCGATACTATCGAAAATGAGCTGACATTTTTTGTGAAAATAATATATAGAGTAGCCTAATAGATAGAATAAATGAAAAAAATAGCAATATTTGCCTCTGGTGGTGGAAGTAACGCTCAAGAGATAATAAATCATTTTGAAGGGAATGAAAACGTAGAGGTGGCCTTAATTGTGTCTAACGACACAAATTCTGGTGTGATTGTTCGTGCAGAAACACATGACATTCCTTTTTACATACTTAATAAAGGTGAATTGGAAGAATTAGAATTTTCATTCGTACTGGAAGCTTTAGAAATTGATTTTGTTGTATTAGCAGGTTTCTTAAAAAAGATTTCAGCTGATATTATTGAGATGTATCCAAACAAAATTGTAAATATTCATCCTGCTTTATTACCAAACTATGGCGGTAAAGGGATGTATGGTTCTAATGTTCATAAAGCAGTTGTTGCAGCAGGTGAAAAGGAATCAGGAATGACTATTCATTATGTTAATGCTAATTATGATGAAGGTAGTATCATAGAGCAACATAAAGTAGAACTTTTGTCAACAGATTCAGCAGAAGATTGTGCTAGAAAAGTTTTAGAGTTAGAGCATAAATATTTTGCCATTTGTATTGAAAAATTATTAGTTTAATTTTCTGTGTTTTTTTATTTAAAGTAATAGTAGCTAGTAAAAACAATTATATATCTTTGCACACTTTTTTAGATTTTAATTGTAAATTACATCAAAACAACGAATTATGGATTTCATTAGCGAAATTAACACGACAGAGATATTAAAGGCATTTATGATTTTATTTGCAGTAATTGATATTGTAGGATCTATTCCTATTATTATCAAGTTAAAAGAAAAATCAGGTGATATTCATGAGTTAAAAGCATCTCTAGTGGCTTTTCTTTTAATGATTACATTCTTGTTTGCTGGGAAATCGTTGCTTGATTTATTAGGAGTAAATATTGAAGCCTTTGCTGTAGCAGGTGCATTAATTATTTTGGCTCTTGCAGTTGAAATGATTTTTGGAATTGAGCTATTTAGAGAGGAAGAGCATAGTTCAAAAATTGTAACTATCGTTCCTGTGGCCTTTCCTTTAATTGCTGGGGCAGGAGTAATGACTACATTGATTTCTTTACGTGTCGAATATCATGAGATTAACATAGCAATTGCTGTTTTACTGAATATAATAATTGTTTTTATAGTATTAAAATTAACGAAAAGAATAGAAAATTTAATAGGTAAAGGTGGAATAGCTATACTTAAAAAAGTGTTTGGTATTATTCTTTTGGCTATTGCGGTAAAACTATTCGCTGACAATGCAAAAATGTTATTTATATAAATGAACTGAACTTATTTCATGATCTCAAAATAACTAGAGATTGGTTTATGATCTGAATAATCTACATCATGAATTTTAAATTCATAAGGTATTATATCATCTGAATAGAAAATGTAATCAATTCTATTGGATGGTATGTTTCCAATGTAAGTCTTTCCAGTTCCATTTGCTGTTTCAATGAATGCGTCACTTAATTGTTTTGTGATTTGTTGATAACAATATGAAACAGGAGTATCATTAAAGTCTCCACATAAAATAGTAGAGTGAGGTGATTTTTTTACCTCCGACATTATCCTTTCAATTTGAATAGCTCTTTTTTCAAATGCAATTTTTAAACGCTCAAAAATACCTTTGATTTGTTTTTCTTTTTTATCAATGGATTCATTTTGAATATTTTTAAATAAGTTTAAATCAGCTCCGGCTAATCTTATGGAACCAATGTGTGCATTAAATACTCTAATTGTGTCTTTGTCTTTTAAAACGTCAGTGTAAATACAGTAATTGTTAGCGTCATTCTTAAATGCAATTCCACCTTTGTTAAGTATGGGAAGGGATGTGAATGTTGCTAAACCAAAAAACTGTTTACCAGTCATCTCATGAGTATAGCGCTCATGGTAATTTTTAGTTTTTAAAACAGCTAACATAGTGTCTCGCGTGTTAAATTTGGAAGGACTTTGCTGATGGTAAAACTCTTGAAAACAATAGATTTCTGCTTTCTCATTTTTCACAAAATTTATAATATTATCTCTCGTTTTCAAATTGTTTTTAGTATCATAAAAATTAAAAATCCTTACATTATAAGATAGTAATTTTATAGCGTTACTAGAATGTAATGATACCGAATTGTTAAAAGAATAAAAATCATTGAAGTGATTAAAACCTAATAAAAAAATCAAAATATTAAATATAAGGTACTTAAATCGAGTAAATAACCACAAGAATGAAAAGCCAGCAAGTGTCCAAATAAAAACTGGATAAGCTAATCCAAAAAAAGAGAGATAAGGAATGGTATTTGGTGAAATATGAGTACTTAAATAAGCTCCTAATAGACCTAGGCCTATAATGAGGTTAATCAGAAATAATAAACCTAAAACAAATGATTTATGTGACTTCTCAGGGTTACTCATTGCCAAATTTGAATAAAAAATCTTTTTCTTTTTTACTTAAACGCTCATATCCATGTTCTGAAATTTTATCTAAGATGACATCCATTTGTTCTTTTTTATTGGCTTTGTTTGTATTGTACTGCTCATCAGTCATTTTTTTTGTATTAGAATTACGATAAACTTTCATTTTAGGTTGCCTTTTGTAAGAGAAATTTAAGGTAACCAATCTGTCAAGTTTATTCATGAAATTTGATGACTGGTTAGCTTTAAGTACTGAAAGAATACCGAATGCAACACCACCTAAATGAGCAAAGTGAGCTACGCCATCTTCTGAAGTAAGGTTAATAATGTCTCCAGCTATAAATAATAGACCTAATACCCAAAATGGAACTTCAATAGCGAAAAACAAGCGAACTTTCAATTCTGGTTTATAAAACACTAAAGCACCTACAATAGCAGATACTGCAGCTGATGCGCCAACAATAGAAGACGGTTCTTGAGTCGCAAAATAAGGAAAAATAAGGTAAGATAAAATATGAATTAATCCTCCAAATATTCCTCCAAAAATATAAGTTGATAATAAGCGTGTGTCTCCAAAAAATTGTACAAACAATTTAGCGGTGAAAAAAAACATAATCATGTTCCAAAAGAGATGACTAAATTCATAATGTGTAAATGTTGCAGTTATAATTGACCAAGGTCTATACAGTAAACCACTAAAAGTACCAGGCATAGCTAGAAAACTACCAATTGTTTCGTCTATAGGTTGTGTTAAAAATAATTCCGAAATTACTTTTAATAAAACCATTAGAATGAAAATAATAGTGTTTATCATTATTATTTTCACAAACATTCCCCCATATTTATACTGGGACTTTAAAAATTCTAAAATATTATTTTTTTGCATATCAATAAAATTGAGAAGAGTTTTTTTGCCAATATTTTATTAAAATAAAACCAAACAACATCCCTCCTAAGTGAGCAAAATGAGCTACTGAATCTCCTGTTTCGTTCTGGTAACCGCTATATAATGCATAAATGGCCAAACCAACAGCTAGCCATTTAGCTTTAACTGGTATAGCAAAGTATAACAAAAACTCCGTATTAGGAAATAAGTAGCCAAATGCTAAGATTAATCCGTAAATAGCACCAGAAGCTCCTACTGTTGGAACCATGTACGTAGATACTATTGTTTCTGCTCCTTGTTGCAGTTGAGTATCAAAATAAACCATACCGCCTTCAATATTTTCAATAGTTAAAGCCGGAAAAAATTCACCAGTGGCTTGATAAACTTCAAAACCTTGAACAGTTGTATGCAAAAATGCTGCACCCAAAGCAGTTACGAAATAGAAAATAAGAAATTTCTTATCGCCCCAATAGCGTTCTAAATGACTTCCCATGATAACTAAACCAAACATATTAAATAGAATATGACTAAAGCCGCCATGCATGAAAAAATGAGTGGCAATTTGATAAGGTACAAAGTATTGTGAAGACGGATAGTATAAACCTAAGGTCCTGACTAAATCCACTCCTCTAGCTTCCATTACTACCGTAGCAAGAAAAAATAAGACGTTGATGATAAGTAAGTTTTTAGTAACATTACCCATGTTTTTAAATAAATTCTGAAACATTAGTTAAATTTTTTAGTGATTTCTTCTAGTGAATAGGTTACAATAATGGTTTTTCCATTAGGTGAAATTTGTGGATTTGAACTTCCAAATAGTTCATCAATTAAATGTTGCATTTCTTCAATAGTTAATTTAACTCCTTTTTTTATGGCTTTGGCATTAGCAAAAGTTTTGGCACATACAGTTTTAAAATCAACATCTTCTTTTTGTTGACTGACTTTAAATTTATCCAAAATAGTTTCAATTAATAATTTGGGAGATTCATTTTCGTAATCGACAGGAATTCCAGTAACGTTTATAATTTTATTGTCTTTTACAGTTAAATCAAATCCAACTGTTTTTAATTTATCTTCAATTTCATTAAAATAAACCATATCTGTTGCGGATATTTCAAATGATTCTGGAAATAGTAATTGTTGAGATTTAACAACATTATCAGACCAATTATTGATTAATTCATCAAATAATATTCTACTATGAGCCCTGTATTGGTCTATCATTATAAACCCACTTTTTATCGGAGAAATAATGTATTTCTGATGTAGTTGATATGGTGGTTTTGTGTTAGATTCAAAGGAGTTATCCATTTTTGATTGGACAATAATTTCTCCATTTTCATTGGGTGTTGAATCAAATCCTAACTGAGTTTCAGTATCATTATTAGATTTTGAAGCTTCATAAAAGTTTTCCCAACTGTCTACATCTGGTTTTATTTGAGATTTAGCTTGATTTGAAAAAGGTGAGTTTGTTTTAGGAAATGAAGTTGTTTGAGAAATGGTGTTCGTTTTGAACGGATTAAAATTGTCGTTAATTTTAATTACAGGTGCATCTACAATTTCTCCTTTTTTTAAAGAAGGAATGTTAAATGAGTTTTCTTGATCGAAGTCTAATGTACTTGAAATGTTAAATTGACCTAGAGCTTGTTTGATAGATGCTCTTAAAATAGAATAAATTTCTTGTCTATTTTCAAATTTAATTTCTGTTTTAGTAGGATGTACATTGACATCAATAGATTCGGTTGGTACTTCAAAATATAAAAAATAAGGAGGAAATTTTTTAGAAGGAACCATACCATCAAAAGCAGATTGAATGGCATGATTAAAATAAGTGTCTTTAAAAAAACGGTTATTCACAAATAGATACATTTGATCTCGTGATGTTCTCGCAAATTCTGGCTTGGTAACGAACCCTGTGACTTTAAAAATATCCGTTTCTTCATTAACTGGGACTAATCTACTATTGTATTTCTCTCCAAATACACCAACAATTCGTTGACGTAAGCCTGCAATTGGTAAATTATAAACCAAATCTCCATTGTGATGGAATGTAAAAGCGACTTCATGATGAACTAATGCCACACGCATAAATTCACTCAATACATGCTTATATTCTGTTAGGTTAGAACCTAAAAAATTACGTCTAGCAGGTATATTATAGAATAAGTTCTTTACTGAAATTGAAGTTCCTGTGGGTGCAGTACAAGGCTCTTGAGTTTTGATTTTAGACCCTTCATTAATAATTGAAGTTCCTAAGTTTTCAGTTTCTAATTTTGTTTTTAATTCAACATGTGCAATGGCAGCAATAGATGCCATGGCTTCACCTCTAAATCCCTTGGTGTGTAGATGAAATAAATCATCTGCGGTACTTATTTTTGAGGTAGCATGTCTTTCAAAGCACATGCGTGCATCAAGTGTTGACATTCCGCTACCATTATCAATAACCTGAATTAATGTTTTTCCGCCATCCTTGGCAATTAAATTGACTTTAGTAGCACCTGCATCAATAGCGTTTTCAATCAATTCTTTAACAACTGAAGCTGGTCTTTGAACTACTTCACCAGCTGCAATTTGATTCGCAATATGATCGGGTAATAATTTTATTAACTCTGACATCTTTTATTTTGTAATCGCATTATTGATAGCTTCTTCTGCTGAATCCATTCCGACAAATACGTAGTAAGCACTAGCTAAGATTATTAATAAAATAACTAATAACCTAATGTTAGATTTTAAAATTTGACTTTTACGTTCAGTGTTCCCCCAAGTCTCTTCCAATTTAGATTGAAATTTAATTTCTCTTTCGGAAACAGTACTGTTAATTTTTGCTTCTCTCGCTAGTTTATGTTTTAGAGCTTCTTTGCGCTCGTCATAATAACGGGGTTGAAAACTATACTTTCTGTATCTACTTGGCATTTTAAAAACCGACATTCTGCTCCAATTCACACTTCTATATTTTAACGATTAATAATTAGCACTTGTAAGACAAAGATAATTTTTTTAACTTTAATTTCTAAATTTATTACCATAAAACTATTCAGTGATTACTCACACCTATTTAACGGTATCACACTATATATTGTGAACAAAAATAGTGCCTTGGCAAGGTTTATGCAAAATTGATTGTATATTTTCGTGAAACATTAACTATTATTAGAATAATGACATTAAAAAAAACTATTAAAACATATAAAAATCAATTAGTTATAGGAACTTTGTTCTTGATTGGTTTTACTTTTATAATCGCATCATTTACAACTGACAATATTGCGAATAATAACTCTACACCTAAATTTTTGGATGTAAAAGGTACTTGGGCAGACTCTGTTTTAAAGTCTTTAACGCCAAATGAGCGAATTGCACAACTGTTTATGGTGGCTGCATATTCTAACAAAGGAGTAGAGCATAAAAATAAAATCAATAATTTAGTGTCTAAATATAAAATTGGAGGATTAATTTTCTTTAAAGGTGGGCCAATTCGTGAAGCTAATCTGACAAATCATTATCAAAGTCTAGCTAAAACTCCATTAATGATTGCAATAGATGGAGAGTGGGGCGTGTCAATGCGTTTAGATTCAACAACTAAATACCCACGTCAAATGATGTTAGGAGCTATTCAAAATGAAAAACTAATTTACAAAATGGGTAAGCAAATTGCTGAACAATGTAAGTTGTTAGGAATTCATGTGAATTTTGCGCCTGTTATCGATATTAACAATAACCCAAAAAACCCAGTTATTAATAACCGTTCATTTGGAGAATTGAAACTGCAAGTGACTAAATTAGGTTTGGCTTATATGCATGGAATGCAGGATAATAATATTATAGCGTGTGGTAAGCATTTTCCTGGGCACGGCGATACAGATAGTGATTCTCATAAAACGTTACCAATCATTAATCATAATTATAATAGAATTGATAGCTTAGAATTATATCCGTTTAAAAAATTAATTAATGAAGGATTAATGAGTATGATGGTAGCCCATTTATACATTCCAACTTTAGATAATACCGTGAACCAGGCTTCTACGTTATCCCCAAAAATTGTAAATGGATTATTAAAAGATTCTTTAGGATTCAAAGGGTTGATTTTTACAGATGCTTTAAATATGAGAGGGGTTGCTAAATACTATAAACCTGGTGAGGTTGATGTGAAAGCTATTTTGGCAGGTAATGATATCTTGTTATTTCCTGAAGATGTACCTGTTGGAATTGCCATGATTAGACAAGCTATAGTTAATGGTCAAATTACACAAGAAGAAATAGATGAAAGATGTTTAAGGATTTTGAAGGCTAAAGAGTGGGCTGGATTAGATTCGTATAAACCAATTGAGACTAAGTATTTAATTGAAAAGTTAAATCCCATTGAAAATGAAGTGTTGAGTAGAGAATTAGCTGATAATTCTATTACGTTAATTCAAAATCAAAATAATATTTTACCTTTTAAAAGGTTGGATTCAGTCAAAATGGTGTATTTGAATATTGGTGGTACTGCTAAGAATGAGTTTTATAAATCATTAAACAATTATACTAGAATTGATGAAATTAAAATCCCACGTGCCTTATCAAAGGAAAGTGAGTTAAAGGTATTGAAGCAATTAGAAAAATATGATAGAATAATTATTGGTTTTCACAGAACGAGTAATAGTCCTAAACGAAATTTTGGTATTACACGTCAAGCTATTGATATGCACAATAAATTGGCAGAAACTAAAGAGTTGATAACTGTTGTTTTTGGTAATCCTTATGTCTTAGAATCATTCGGAAATCAAGATAAAACAAAAGCAATTATCGTTGGGTATCAAGATACAAAATATACTAGAAAATCTGCTGGAGAATTGATTTTTGGAGGAATTATGCCAAAAGGCAAATTACCTGTAAGTTGCAGTGCTAAATTTCCAGCAAAGCTAGGATTGACTTATGAGAATACAACTCGTGTTCATTTTGCCTTACCTGAGGAAATAAAGTATACATCAAATCAATTTGATGGAATAGATAAAATTGCAAAAAAGGGAATTAAGAATGGTGTGTTTCCTGGCTGTCAGATTGTAGCTATTAAAAGCGGGAATGTTATCTATAATAAATCATTTGGTTATCATACGTATAAAAAGAAAACCAAAGTAAAATGGAATGATATTTATGATATTGCTTCTATTACTAAAATTGCTGCTACAACTTATTCATTAATGCAACTGACCGAGCAAGGTAAAATAGATATTAATAAAACGTTAGGAGATTATGTTCCTGAAATAGTTGGTGAATCTGCCTATAAAAATATTAAGTTAAAGGAGATGTTAGCGCATCAAGCTGGTTTTGTGCCTTGGATTCCCTTTTATATGAATACTGTAAAAAACGGAAAATTAAAACCATTCTATTATAATAAAGATTCTTCTGCAATTTATAGTCAAAAAGTAGCTAAGGATCTATATATAAAACCTGAATTTCAGGACAGTATATTTAATAGAATACTAAGAACACCACTAAGACGTAAAAAATATAAATATTCGGATATTGGATATTATTTTCTCAAGGTAATTATTGAAAAGCAAACAAATATGCCTTTAGATGAGTATACGGCTAAGCACATTTATAGACCTATGGGATTGAGTCATACAGGGTATCATCCTTTGTATAGGTTTAATAAAAAGCGTATTCCACCAACTGTGAATGATACAACTTTTAGGCGTCAAGTTATTTGGGGAGATGTTAATGATCAAGGGGCAGCAGGTCTTGGAGGAGTAGGAGGTCACGCTGGCTTGTTTACTAATGCATTAGATTTAGGAGTGTTAATGTATTCCTTAATTAATGAAGGTAATTACGGAGGTGAGAACTATGTGAATTCAAAAGTAATTAATGAGTTTACTAAACAACAATATGCACCAACAAATAGACGAGGAGCAGGATTTGATAAACCAGTAAGATCATTAGATGGTGGCCCAACTTGTAGTCAAGTATCACTCGAAAGTTTTGGTCATTCTGGATTTACAGGAACAATTACTTGGGCAGACCCAGAAAATGAGATTGTTTACGTATTCTTATCAAACAGAACGTTTCCAAATGATATGAATTGGAAAATTGTCAAACAAAATATTAGAACTGATATTCAGGATATATTGTATAATGTATCAAAATAACAAATTAAAATTTTAGTTATTTTTTAATAACAGATTGGGTTTAATTTCAAGTCTTTAGGATTAAAAGATAGATATTCAGTGTTTGGTTAAACCGATTAATAGAAAAAACTAACCTTTCTCATTAAAAAACAGACTTAATTTAAGTAATTAACTTATTTTTGTATTCAAAATAAATATTAAAATGATTTTACCAGTAATAGCTTACGGAACACCAATTTTAAAAAAGGTTGGAGAAGAAATTGATGAGAATTACAAAGATTTGGATAAATTATTAGCAAATATGTTTGAAACAATGTATGAAGCTAGTGGAGTTGGATTAGCTGCACCACAAATAAACAAGTCTATTAGAGTATTTATTGTAGATGCTTCTCCTTTTGCAGAAGTTGAAGAAGGTGAAGAACCTGATCCAATGGCTGAAGGTTTAGATGGTTTCAAAAAAGTATTTATCAATCCAATCATAGAAGAGGAAAGTGGTGAAGAATGGCCGTTTGCAGAAGGATGTTTATCTATTCCAAAGATTAGAGAAGATGTAATGCGTAAGCCTAAAATTAAAATTTCTTATTATGATGAGAATTGGAATTTTAAAGAAGAAGAATATGAAGGATATGCAGCGCGTATCATTCAGCATGAGTATGACCATGTGGAAGGTAAATTATTTACAGATTATTTATCACCTTTGAAAAAAAGAATGCTTAAAAAGAAATTAGTAAATATCTCAAAAGGTGATATTGAAGTACCATATAGAATGAAATTTCCTTTACAAAAAGGACGTAAAAAATAATAAATATGAAAAATATATTAGGAGTATTAGCTTTAGTTTTAACATTATCAATGGGATCATGTGATTCTGGAATTAATGAAGGTGAAGTATTAGAAGATGCAGTATCAGGTTTAGATACAGCTAGATTTATGGCTGACATGGCTAAAGTTGAAGCCAGTATTGATACTTTAATGCCAGAGAAAAAGGATTTACAATTAGCAATTACAATGTTCTCTGATTATTCTATTCACTTCCCGTCTGATTCAAAATCAGCTGATTATTTATTGAAAGCGTCTGATTTTTCTCATCATTTAGGACAAAACGCTACTGCTGTTGTCTATTTAGAGAAAATAATTTCAGATTATCCTGATTGTGATAAAATTGAATCCGTAATGTATAATAGAGCACATTATTTAGATTTTGAATTAAAAGATACTGTTTTGGCTAAGCAGTACTATTTAGAATTTATGGCTACTTATCCAAACTCTGAATTTGTTTCAAGTGCACAAGCAAGGTTAGATCAGCATTTTATGAGTGCTGAGGAGTTAATTGAATTGTGGACAAAATAGTAGGTTGAATATATATTTAACATACGATTACGAACTGTTTTTTGGCAGCCCAACAGGTTCTGCTGAAAAATGTATTATAGAGCCAACAGAGCACATTAGAAAAATTGCAAAGGATACTGGAGTTAAAATGGTATTCTTTGTGGATGTTGGCTATTTAATTCGTCTAGACAATTATAGGGCCGCTTTCAGCCAAGCTAAATTAGATTATGAGTTAGTAGTTACTCAAATAAAAAATTTAGTTGATGAGGGTCATGATTGTCAATTGCATATTCATCCACATTGGGAAGATTGTATTTATACCGATAATGGGTGGAATATGAATGTGGACCGATATAAATTAGTAGACTTTTCTGAATCAGAAATAGAACGTTTAGTATTGGATTATAAATTGTATTTAGAAAATATTACTAAAAAAAGGGTTATCGCATATAGAGCTGGAGGTTGGTGCTTACAGCCTTTCTCTAAGATAAAAAATGCATTTTCTAAAGCTGGATTGAAAATTGATTCAACTGTTTTTCCAGGTGGTAAAAATATAAAAGGAGCGTATTATTACGATTTTGAGAATACGCCTAATAAAGATAAATGGCAATTCTCTTCTGATTTATGTGTGGAAGATCAAGCTGGTGAATTTATTGAATATCCAATATCTAATAATAAATATTCAATTTGGTTTTTTTGGAAACTTTTTATATTAGGTAGATTGCAGCCTAAATTACACAAATCTATTGGTAATGGTAATCCCATTCCTTCTATTGGAATGAGGAAAGAGATGTTAACTAAGGGAATGACATTGTCAGCTTCTGTTGATGGTTATTTTGTGACTAAATTAAATGCAATAGTAAAAAGTAATAATAAAAAAGGGTGGGGCGAAACAGTAATTATTGGCCATCCTAAGGCGTCAACATATTTTGCGCTTAAGCAATTAAAAAAGTTTATAATAAGGAATAAAGAGATATCAAACTTTAAAACGTTTAGCGACTTGATTTAGACCTTATTTAGGTTTCTTTTTATTCTCTTGAATATCTTTTCGTAAGAATTATAGCTTACATCTGAAACTATCCATGTAAGTATAAAGGTGAGACCTACAAAAATTAGTTTATAAAAAATTGAATCTGTACCTCTGTCTAGTGACTCAAATGCAATAATTATTAAAGTACCAATAATTGGAGTGAAAAGTAATAAACCATAAGATAATTCTCCTAGTTTCGTTACTACTTTACCTTTTCGGAATTTTAAAATAGAGTGTTTTGAGAATGTTTGTTCTAAGATTATAAAAATGTAAAATATTGAAGTGATAACTGGTATTAATGCTGATAATATAGTTTGATTTAATAATGGGTAAAGTGTGAATAAACATATTACACCAAGTATATAATAAAATTTAATATTTGTTTTAGAAAGTGTTTTAAAGTAGTCTTTAAGAGTTGAGTTGTTTCTATTATAGTTGGCTATAAGTGCTCCGAACCCAATTGGAACACTATAAGCAAGGGTGTCAAATAGGTACTCAGATCCATTCAAAGTATGAAAAATCCTACTTGATATACCAATAAAAATAAAAGCAATACTAATATAGGTAATGAACGGTTTGAAGTGTTTTAAAACAATACCCCATATTAAATAAAACTGAAGATACATGTATACCATCCAGATTGCTAAAGTGTATGCTTCTTTTTCATTTGTTGCGGTAGAGAGATAGTTGGGTATACCTAAGAGGTAATATGAAATTGATTTGGTTTCTAAAGGACTAAGTTTCAAGAATATTACAATCTTGTCGTGAAAGTAAAATAGAAATAATAAAGCAATTAGTAATAATGGAAGTAGACGTAGTAATTTTCTCGCGTAGAATTGTTTAAGTGAAAACACTTTCCTGTATTTATATTCACGCAAAGCTAATGACGTAATTAAAAAGGAAGATAACAAGAAAAAAAAATCAAAACTATTGATACTTAAACTCTTAAAAAGGTTAGCTATTTCTATTGTGTAAAAATTTTTCTCATTTTTCAATAAAATAGCAGTAAAAAAGAGGAAAATTGGAATAATTGCAAAAAATCGTAAGGCGCTAATATCTTTAAAATGAAGTCGTTTAATTTTTGGCATAATTCAAATATAACAATTTGAATTAATTAAGTGAATTAAAAATGAAAAAGAATCATTTACCCTAACAAATAGGCATTAAACTTATTTGTTAGAAAAGTCTATATCTCCACTTTTCATCTTACTATAAAATGCTGCTAAAGTTCCTATTAATTCGGATATTGATTTAAAAGCTGATTGAGTAGATTCAGTAAATTCTTGTCCTTTAAGGTTTAATATAACTTTACTATATAGAGCATTAAAACCAATTTCAATTAAATTAATATTTGAATTATTTGATTTATATTGAAAGTCTTTTAGCGCTGGAAGTGCTTGTTCAAATACAATTTTGTATTTTTTGTTGTCAACTACATTAATCAAAGTATCATGTAACATTAAAAGTTCCATTAATATTTCATCTAATTCTGTAAGGTGACCTTTCTCTTTTTTGCCCTCAATTTTCATTCGTTTTATTAACTCTCTATACCAGTCAGTATATTGGCCTAATAATACTTTATCTTTTATTTGAGGGGCTAAAATAGTATCAACAATACTATTAATGTCTAAGTGATTTGAACGAATTAAATCTTCAATTTGAAACATGTAAATAACATGTTCTGCAATGTTAGATTCTTTAGTTTTTTTAGCTATTTGCACAGTCTACTTTTCTTCAGTTTCAACAGTTGTTGATGCAATATAATCATCATTCATGATTTTTGCAAGTTCATTTGTAATGTCTAAAGAAGGATTATAGTACCATAAGCTTTGTCCAAATTGGTAAGCTTGTATAGCATCATATCCATTTTCTTGAGCGTAATCTTTAGTGAAGCCAGACAATCTTAATGCATATGTTTCCATTAATTGTGCTTGTTCTTGTTGCATTTGCATTTGAACATTTTGCTCAAACATACCTATGTTTTGTTGCATTTGTTGTGCTTCTTGTCTATATTTATCTTGTTCACTACTTAACAATTTACCTTTACTGGACCATTTTTTCTCCCAATTATTAATTTCGGCTTGTTTATTTTTCATTTTTTGTTCTGCTTTTTTAGCAGAAGCTTGTACTTCATCTGTAATTTCTTTAAATAAAGAAAGTTTAGAGTTTAAAGAATCAAGGTTGAAGAATCCTATTTTACCCGTAGGTTCAATTATTTTTTCAGTAGAATTATCAGCTACAACTTCAGATGTTGTCGTTACATTATCTACTACACCTTCAGTACTGTCTAATTTGTCAGAACAACTTGTTGTAGTAAATAGTAATATAAATGTGCTTAATGTAAGTGATATTTTAATCATTTTTCAAAAATAAAAGTTTGTACGTTATTAATTATTTAACAAAACTAATAACTTAATTTTAATATTAATAATGTTTATGTGATTTTAATGAATAAAATTAATGATAATTAACAATTAGATACTACCAATACTAGAATAACTAACAAAATCGAACGGAATTTTCACCATGAATGCATAATCTTGTCCAACTTCAAACATATCCTCATCTTCTTCATTATAATGCCAAATGATCTTGATGTTTTTTCCTTTTTCTTTTAACTCATTTAATTTGTAAAATAGGAACAAAATTCGCTTTGATGAAGAGATATTGAAATACTCTAAATCAATTTTTATAATTGTATTATCGTTTGGGTTTGACACGTAATCTTCAATCCAATTCAAAATATCTTCAAAAAATAACTCAGCATCATCAGGTATTGATTTACCTTTGATTTCGAATACTTCATTTTTAGGATCAAATAAAACTTCTGGTGTTTTATGTGTCTCTTGAATTCTTAATGCTTCCATAAGTGTTTTATTAGTTACAATATGAGAATAAAAATTCGAATGAAAAAAGATTAGTATAATTAAAAATATATTTTTTAGACCAACAAGTCTTTATTAAAGACGTAAAAGTGCTAAATTAAATGAAAATTTAGTAATTCAAAAATTGGCTTTTGAATTGTTTGAGTAATTGTAATCCCTTTAGAGCGCATACATTCTTTAATGTGAGATTCAAAATGAGTTGCTATTGATCCGACTAAACTAACCGAGTAAATATCTGTTTTTTTACATAGAGGAAGTACATGTCTAGATATAAATTCGTTAAAATAATTTATCAGTGTATTATTTAAAGCAGAATCGTATTCTGCTAATTGGTTTAAGATTGTACAAACTCCAGCTAGAGAATGTAAATTTTTATCTTGATAGAAAAGCGGTATGAATTCTTTAGCTGAGATTTCAAAATAGTTAGCTAAAGAATCAGAAGTAGCTGTAGAATAGTTTTGATTTAACCAATTTGAAATAACTATTTTAGATAATTCTAATGCACCACCTAAATCATCAATTAAATAGCCATAACCGCCATTTTTCTGAATTATTGAATGACCGTCATAATGGGCTGAGATTCCACCAGTACCCATAATGCATACAATACCTTTGGATTTTTTTAAACATGCTCTTGCAGCACCTAGAATATCTCCTTCAACATTTATTTCTGCTGACCTAAATAAATTTTTAACCTGTTTAATTGCTAATTGATTATTTATACCACTTCCGTAAAAATAAATTTTTGCATCAGAAGGAATATCCAATTTAACAACTTCTCTATTAAAGTAAGTATCTAACCTGTTTGGATTATATCCACTAAGGGCAATAGTTTCTGTATTGTTAGCAGTATGAATTAGAACATCTGTTTTTGTTCCACCTGCATCAAAAATGTATATTGATGGATTAGTCATTCTTATAAGTTGTCATAAACACGAACTTTTTTTCCCGTAATTTTCGGTAAGAAATAACTTACAGAATAATCCCTAAATTCTAGTTCATTAATCGTGAAATCTTTAAGTTGAGGATTTACAAGTCTAATTTGAGATGCGTAATACATTGGAATGACTACAGCATCATTAATTAATAATTGTTCAGCTTTTAAATAGTATTTCATTCTTTTTTCATCATCAATTTCATACATTGCTTTATCTAAATAAGTGTCAAATTCTTTATTCGAGTATCTTGCGCAGTTGTATGATGATTTTTGTCCTTCAATGATATATTTACTATGAAATTGAGAAATGAAATTTGACGGGTCTGGATAATCTGCTATCCAACCATATATCCAGAAGCTTAATTTTCCTTCCTCTCTTAATTTAATAATTGTTTTTGGATCAAATTCTTTTAATTTTACATCAATATTTAATATGCTTTTCAATTGAGTTTTTAGGGTTTTAGCCATTAGTAAATTGATTTGTCCATTTTTATTATAAGGTAATTCAATTGTTGGAAACCCTTTACCATTAGGGTAGCCAGCTTTACTAAGTAATTTTTTTGCTTTTACAGGGTTAAAACTGTATCCTTTTATTTGATGATTTTGATAGTTTGGCATATTAGGTATAATTCCTTGATTTGCAGGACTTCCTTCTCCTTGTAAAATGTGATTAACTAAAGAATCTTTGTTAATAGCGTAGTTTAATGCTTGTCTTACTTCTTTTGATTTGAAAACTTCAGTAGTTAGATTAAATCCATAATATTGAATTTGTAAACCGTTAATTGATTGTAAGATGAACTCTCTATTTTTTCCTTGTTTAGCATCATCTAATGTTCCCATTATATTTGGAATCTCTTCTATGGGAACACCCCAAACGAAATCAATTTTTCCGGCATTATAATTAGCTAACTCTCGAGTCTTATTTTCTTCAAAATCAATTGTGATTTTTGGGATATACGGTAATTGGTTTCCAAATTCATCTTGCTTCCAATATGAATCATTCTTTACTAAAACAATTTGATCTACGTTTGACTCTAATTGGTATGGTCCAGAACCTACAGGATTACTTTCTATATTAGATGCGTACATGTTAACTGCCTCAATTGGATAAATACCAGTTTGTGTTAACGCTAACATACTTAGTATTCCAGAAAAAGGTTCGTTTAGTTCAAGTTCAAAGGTGAATTCATCAATAACTCTTATCCCTTCTATATGGTCTGTTTCTTTTTTGAAATATGAGTCAGAGCCTTTGATGTGATCTTTAATTAAATATCCAGATTTATTTAAAGAATCGTTTGAGCAAAGGAATTCGAATACGTTTTTAAAGTCATTCGCATCAATTTGTCTTCCTTTTCCGTCTTTAAAACAGGCATTATCATGAAATTTTACATCTTTTCGAATAGTAAATCGATAGATAGTGTTAGTAGTATCTACAGTATACTTTTCTGCTAGACAAGGCTCCACTTGTAATGTCTTTTGATTAAATTTAAATAACCCTTCAAATATTTGACTGTTAATATGTTGTGAGTATATTTCAGTGGCAGATGCTGGAAATAAGGTTGATACTTTATTTATTGAATTAACCTTTAGAACTCCTCCTTTAAACTTTCCTCCCTCTACTTTGGTTAATTTGGACAAGTCAAATGAGTCTTCTATAGATGAGTTTTCTGTTGGATTACAGGCTAATAGTAACAAAGTTAAAAATAGTATTAGTAAAGACTGTAAATAGGTTTTCATTAATTTTTTTTTGAAGTACAAATATAATAATATTTTATTAGATTGATGTCACTGGTTTTGTTGGCTTTTTATGATAGAAGCTATCAGGGTTTATAAAACGTAAACTAAATTCAAATCCACCTCTGTAATTTGTATAGGTGTTTAATTTTGAAATATTTATATCGTATGATAAGCCTAAAGAAAAGTTTTCAATACCGAAATATACTTTTGGTATAAAAGCATCTAACAAATTGGTTATTCTTAAATCAATACCACCTGAGATAGACCATTCATTTTTAAGACCTGTAATGCTTGATCCGTTTTTTAAGGTATACTTAAAAAGACCACCAACAAGTATTTCGTGCTGCATGTTTTGAAACATGATATTAATGTTGGGTTGAAAATATAAATTTTCGTGTACGTCAAACATGGCGTCTGCATGCAAAACATATTTCATGGGTAATCTTGAATCCGTGATTGAATAATTTGTTTTAGGTCTATTTAAATGATATACAGAAAGGCCTATTTTCCCATTCTCTGGACTCAAACCCAAAAAGCCTCTGTTTTTTTTATGATACCAATAGGCTAAGCCAAATGAAACATCTCCAAATCCAAAAGGTGAAAAATCAACCCCTTCACCATTCGCTAAACTTGGATCGAAATTTAGTCCCGAATATTGATTACCCCACTGCATATTTGCGGTGTTTATACCGATTCTGTTATAACCTGCCTGCATCCCCATTACAAACCTTGAGTTTTTATTAACTTTAACTAATGTTGAGAATGTTCCTCCAATATTTGTATTTCCTAATTCAACTTCTCCTGATACATCTCTAAAAATATGAAGACCTGCTGCAAAAAATACTTTTTTAGGCGCGTATCCACGCTTTCCAAAAGAATATTCAAAAGCGGTACCATATGTTCTAAATGCACTATTAACTGATCTCCACTGATCTTTCCAATTGATCTCGACTTTAATATCTCCATTGTAACATCCAATAAACGCGGGATTTATTTGGTAGTTGGCTCTGTCAGTTTGAGAAAAGTGCACATCTTGACTGTAAACAAAAATGCTTAACGTAATGCTTATATATGTAAAAAGTTTTTTTAACATTAATTATATGTAATACTTCTTATAACAAATAAAGTTTCAAAAAGTTACTCTTATTATTTAATAATTGTTTCAAAAAAAAACACTAACCGTAGTTAGTGCTTTTAATATTTAAGTTTAAGTTATTTCATTTCAAAAGATTCCATAAAACTAGTTGTGAAGTTTCCTGATCTAAACTTTTCATCTTTCATTAATTGAATGTGAAAAGGAATGGTAGTTTTTATACCTTCTATATGATACTCTTCTAAAGCTCTTTCCATTTTTAAAATGGCTTCTTCTCTAGTTTGAGCTACAGTTATTAATTTAGAAATCATTGAATCATAATATGGGTTAATTGTATAACCTGCATAAACATGAGTGTCAATTCTTACACCATGACCACCTGGTTGATAATAATCAGTGATTTTCCCTGGTGAAGGTCTAAATCCATGATAAGGATCCTCTGCATTAATTCTACATTGAATAGCATGCATAGTTGGGAAGTAAGCTTCTTGTTCAATTTTACTTCCTGCAGCTAATTTTATTTGTTCTTTAATTAAATCATAATTAATTACCTCTTCGGTAATTGTATGCTCTACTTGGATTCTTGTATTCATTTCCATAAAATAAAAATCACGATTTTTATCTACTAGATACTCAACAGTTCCAACGCCTTCATAGTTTACTGCTTTAGCAGCTAAAACTGAGGCTTTACCCATTTTTTTCCTTAGTTCTTCAGTCATAAATGGTGAAGGTGTTTCTTCTACCAATTTTTGATGACGTCTTTGAATAGAACAATCTCTTTCTGATAAATGACAAGCATTACCAAACTTATCTCCAGCAATTTGAATTTCAATATGTCTTGGTTCTTCAATGAATTTCTCCATATACATACCATCATTTCCAAAGGCAGCTTTTGATTCTTGACGAGCAGAGTTCCAATGATCTTCCATTTCGTCTTCAGACCATACAACTCTCATCCCTTTTCCACCACCACCGGCAGTCGCTTTAATCATGACAGGGTATTTAACTTTTATAGCCTGTTTTTTAGCATCAGCTAAATCCTTTAAAAGTCCTTTCGATCCAGGGATACAAGGTACACCTGCTGCAATCATAGTTGCCTTAGCAGATGCTTTATCACCCATTCCATCAATCATTTCTGGGGAGGCACCAATAAATTTAATATCGTGCTCTTCACAAATTCTTGAGAATTTTGCGTTTTCAGATAAGAAACCATAACCAGGATGAATAGCATCAGCATTTGTTATTTCTGCTGCTGCAATTACTCTTGACATATCTAAGTATGACTCTGCAGATGCAGGAGGTCCAATACAAACAGCTTCATCAGCAAATCTAACGTGTAGGGATTCTTTATCTGCTGTAGAGTAAACTGCAACAGTTTTGATTCCCATTTCTTTACAAGTTCTAATAATACGTAGAGCAATTTCCCCACGATTTGCAATTAATATTTTTTTAAACATAATTTCTTCAATTTTTCAAATTCAATTAATAAATTTATTCTCTTTTAAAAGAGATATGAAATTGTGGTCTATATTAAGATGGGTCAACTAAAAATAATGGTTGATCATATTCAATTGGAGAAATGTCGTCAACTAATATTTTAACAATTTTACCAGAAACTTCAGCTTCAATTTCGTTAAATAACTTCATTGCTTCAACAATACAAATAACATCTCCACTTGCAATTGTGTCTCCTACGCTTACAAATAAATCTTTATCTGGAGATGGTCTTCTGTAGAAGGTACCAATCATTGGGGATTTAATTGTGATATAATTTGCATTTTCATCTGCTACTACGGCTTCAACAGGTGTTGTCGCTTCTGCAACAGGTACAGCTAAGCTAACTGCTTGAGGTGCAGCAACGGCCATTGGTTGTTGTACTACAAAGTTTCCTGCGTTAGTTTCTGTTTTAATAGTGATTTTGAATTCACCCTGTTCCATACTAACTTCACTTACACCAGATTTTGATACAAATTTGATCAAGTTTTGAATTTCTTTTAAATCCATAATATTATAGTTTATTATTTTATTTGTGGTTTATTTTGCTGTATATGCCCATTTTAAATAGATCGCTCCCCATGTGAAACCGCCACCAAATGCTGCTAAGACTACATTGTCTCCTTTTTTTAATTTATCTTCCCATTCCCATAGACATAAAGGTATGGTTCCGGCTGTAGTATTTCCAAACTTTTCAATATTTATCATTACCTTATCTTTCTCTAATCCCATTCTTCTAGCAGTAGCATCAATAATTCTTAAATTGGCTTGATGCGGAACTAACCAGTTAATATCTTCACTTGAAAGACCATTTTTTTCCATGATTTCAGCAGATACGTCAGCCATGTTTCTTACTGCATTTTTAAATACAGTTTGACCTTCTTGATGTACATACATACCAGGAGTACATGCGTTCTCTTTAGTTACGGGTTCTACTGATCCTCCAATTGCTTGTAGTAAATAGTGTCTGCCCGAACCATCAGCTTTTAAAATACTATCTTGAATACCATATCCTTCTGTATCAGGCTCAAGTAATACTCCTCCACCACCGTCACCAAAAATTATACATGTTGCTCTATCATCATAGTTAATAATACTTGACATATGGTCAGCACCAATAACTATAATCTTTTTACAAGTTCCGTTTTCAATATATTGTTTTCCTGAGTCTAGTGCATATAAAAAACCTGAACATGCTGCACTGATGTCATATCCCCAAGCATTTTTAGCTCCAACTTTATCGCAAATGACATTGGAAGTACTAGGGAATCGATAATCACCTGTAATAGTACCAACAATGATCATATCTAATTCTTCAGGAGAGATTCCCCTTTTTTTACAAATTCCTTCAACGATTTTAACACCAAAATCAGATAGAGCTTCACCTTCTGCGGCTACTCTTCTTTCTTTTATTCCTGTTCTAGAAACAATCCACTCATCATTTGTATCGACTAATTTTTCTAAATCAGCATTGGTTAACTTTTTTTCTGGTACGTAACCTTGTACAGATGTAATGGAAGCAGTTATTTTACTCATTTTGTTTTGGTTTAAAAAGTTTGAATCATATGATATGAAACTCACCTTTATAAGTAGGGGGTAAAAGTATTAAAAAATCATTAAAAAAGGCAAAAAAATATGTTTTTTAACCAAATAATTCATTTTTATGTAACAAAATGGTGTTTTAAAGCCTGTTAGGGCATACTTTATGATTAACGATTTGATCTCAATATGGACGTGAAGAGGGTTTAATTCTATAGATTAAAAATTGTTAGAATTTTAGAAGTCAATATGAGATCAAACAAAAAAAGCATGCTAAATTAATAGCATGCTAATTGAATAATAAAATTCAAATTTATTTAGATTGCAACTTCTTTTTCTGCAACTACTTTTCCTTTATAGTAAAGTTTTCCTTCATACCAGAAAGCTCTATGGAATAAGTGAGGCTGTCCTGTTGTTGGACATGTAGAAATGTTATCAGCTACAGCTTTAACATGAGTTCTTCTTTTGTCTCTTCTCTGCTTCGAGATTTTTCTTTTTGGATGTGCCATTTTATCTTATTTTTATTTGTTCTTTAATTTATTTAATGCTGACCATCTTGGGTCAATTTCTGTACTTTCTTCTGAACTATCTATAGTTTCTGATGATTCATCATTAACTAATAAATAATTACTTATATCTTTTAACATATCTTTATTACAGTCACTTTTCTCTTCATGAATTCGTCTTGAAGGGATAGCTAATGATATAAATTCATATATGGGATGTTTTATATCTATTTCAAATTCGCTAGGATAAATAACAATAACTTTTTCGTCACCTAAATCCTCATTTCCAAATCGATAAATTAATTCATCATACGTTTCTATAGCAATGTTAAAATCATCTGTGCACCTGTCACACATAACTTCTACTTGGCCTGTAATTCCAAAATTAAGAATCATCATAGTAGATTTTTTCTCTAAAAAGAGATTTACTTCTAATTCTGCATTCTTTACTTCTGAATAATCAATATGTTCAAAGAACTCTTTACCTATAGTAAAGTCAAATTCATGAACTCCGTCTTTTAGACTTGAAAATCTAATTATATATTCGTCATTCATAATGCTAACCTAAAATAGGAGTGCAAAGATATATATTATTTTTTAATTACTTACTTGCTAACAAATAATTTTTAATCAATTTTCATTTCAGGTACTATTTCAGGTATAACTAATGTACCTTCTGTTGCTTCTTTTATCTCTTCAACGCTTACTCCTGGGGCTCTTTCAATTAAATGAAAAACATTATTTTTTATTTCTAACATTGCTAAATTTGTAATCACCTTTGTTACACATCCAACTCCAGTTAATGGAAGTGAGCATTGTTTTAATAATTTTGATTCACCTCTTTTATTAGTATGCATCATGGCTACGATTATATTTTGAGCAGAAGCAACTAAATCCATTGCTCCCCCCATTCCTTTAACCATTCTTCCAGGTATTTTCCAATTGGCAATATCTCCGTTTTGAGACACTTCCATAGCACCTAACACTGTAAGTTGAACATGTTGTCCTCTAATCATTGCGAATGATGTTGCAGAGTCAAATATTACAGCTCCTTTATTTAGTGTTACAGTTTGCTTACCTGCATTAATTAGGTCAGCATCTTCTTCTCCGTCAAAAGGAAAAGCACCCATACCTAATATACCATTTTCTGATTGAAATTCTACTTCAATATTTTTTGGAACATAATTAGCCACTAATGTTGGGATACCAATTCCTAAATTGACATACCATCCATTTTGTAATTCTTGCGCGATTCTCTTTGCAATTCCTATTTTATCTAAAGCCATTTTATAAGTTTTTGTTAAGTATTTTATTAGTAAACTAATAAATTTATTTTTGTCTTACAGTTCTTTGTTCAATTCTTTTTTCGAATCGTTCCCCTTGAAATATGCGCTGTACAAATATTCCTGGAGTATGAACAAAGTTTGGATCTAATTCTCCGGCAGGAACTAATTCTTCAACTTCTGCAATTGTTATTTTTCCAGCCATTGCCATTAATGGATTGAAATTTCTTGCAGTTGCTTTAAAAATTAAATTTCCTTCTGTATCGCCTTTCCAAGCTTTTACTATAGCAAAATCTGCAGTCAAAGCCATTTCTAAAATATGAGGTTTACCATTAAAATCTTTAACTTCTTTTCCTTTCGCAACTTCCGTTCCATATCCTGCAGGAGTATAAAAAGCCGGAATTCCTGCTCCACCAGCTCGGCATCTCTCAGCTAATGAGCCTTGAGGTATTAAATCTACGTCAAGTTCGCCACTAAGCATTTGTCTTTCAAACTCCTCATTTTCACCAACATATGATGAGACCATTTTCTTGATTTGTTTCTTTTGTAAAAGTAAACCAAGTCCAAAGTCATCAACTCCAGCATTGTTTGAGATACATGTTAAACCAGTTACGTTCATTTCAACTAATTTCTCAATACTGTTTTCTGGAATACCACATAATCCAAAGCCACCTAACATTAAAGTCATATTGTCTTCAATTCCTTCGAGTGCTTCTGTTACGTTGTTAACTACTTTATTCATATCGTTTTTTTTAAAAAATATCGTTATCTAAATCGTTTTTATTTTCTGAGCAATTAAATTTTGAATTGTCATAAAAAACAGGTGCTTCAAAGTCTTTCTTCGAAATTTTAATTGATTTATCTTTATATACTTCTTGCATATAATACCCATAAATTGGTAAGGCCATTCTAGCTCCTTGACCCCAAGGGTATGATCTGAAGTGAACTTGCATATCATCAGCTCCAACCCAAACGCCAGTTACTAAATCTGGAGTTAACCCCATGAACCAACCATCTGATGCACCATTTGTAGTACCTGTTTTACCTGCTGTTGGGTATTTAATTCCACCCCAAGGTTGTGAGCCTCTTAAGCTACCACTCGTGGAATATACTTTACCGTCTTGGTGTATGTTACGTGCCCCGTTTACAGCACCTTTCATCATGTTTATCATAGTATATGCTAAACCTTCATCCATAGCCTCATGTGATACGTAGTCCAAGTCCATGATGATATTACCATTTTTATCTTCTACTCTCATTACATAAATAGGTTTTGTATAAACACCTTTGTTTGCAAAAGTGGCTTGTGCTCCGACCATATCGTATAGTGAAATGTCCATTGGACCAAGACACATAGCCGGTACAACATCTTCAGGTCTTAAATCTATTCCAACTTTTGTTAACATTTTTGAAATGAATTTAGGGCCTTCTATTGCACCCAAATCTCGCATTATAGCTACAGTTATATTGTTTAATGATCCAGCAAGACCACATTTTGTTGGGATTAATTCGCCTGTATTTTTAGTTCCTGTAGCTGGACACCAAGACTTTGTTCGTGTTGGCGATACAGGTACATCAATACAATAACTTAAATCAGCATAAGTTTTACATGGGTCAATCTTTCCTATATAAATTGCTGCTGCGTATACAAATGGTTTTATAGTTGAGCCAACTTGTCTTTTTGTTTTTTTAACATGATCTAAAGAGAAATGATTGAAGTTTGGTCCGCCTACCCAAGCTTTAACAAAACCTGTCTTTGGGTCCATAGACATTAATCCAGCTTGTAAAAATCCTTTGTAGTACTTAATTGAATCTAATGGCGTCATTAATGTGTCAATGTAGCCATGATAAGAAAATACTTTCATTTCATAAGGGGTATGAAACGCTTTCTCTATTAGCTTATCGCTTAAGCCTTGTACAGTTTTCATTTGGTAATAACGTTCAGATTGTTTCATACCTCTTTTCATAATGGAAGCGATAACTTTTTCTGCATTTTTTGTATCATTTGCAAATGGAGGATGTTTAACTCCTTTTTTATAATTGTTTTTATCAAACTCTTTTTGTAAAGTTTCCTTAAAATGGGTTACGACTGCTCTTTCTGCGTAACGTTGCATTCTCGAATCAATAGTTGTATAAACTCTTAAACCATCTTTATATATATTGTATGGCTCTCCATTTTTCTTAGTATATTTATAAGTACCATCAGGATGAGTTTCTTTGAATTTATCTCTTAACTCACTTCTCAAAACTTCTTTAAAGTAAGGGGCTATTCCTTTCTTATGATCCACAATTTGGTAGTCTAAGCCAAGGGGTAACTCTCTTAATGAGTCATATTGAGCTTGAGTTATCTTTAGTGGTAAATTAGGATTGTCAATGTCTTTTTTCCATTGACTTAAAACTACATTTCTACGATTTAAGGTTCTGTCGTAATGCCTTAACGGATTAAAGAAAGAAGGGTTTTTAGCCATTCCAACTAGCATTGCTGCTTGTTCCATTGTTAAGTCTTTTGGTGATTTGTTAAAGTAAACATTTGCAGCTGTTTCAATTCCTACAGCATTATTTAAGAAATCAAAATTATTTAAATACATGGTAATGATTTCTTCTTTTGTATATGCTTTTTCAAGCCTTACGGCTAGTACATTTTCTCCAAACTTTTGTTTTAATCGTTCTACTTTGTTTTTTGAAACTCCACCGTTTTTTTTATCAGTTAAAGTATATAAAAGTTTAGCTAATTGTTGAGAGATAGTACTGGCTCCTCCTCTATTTTGACCGATTACTCCATATCCAACAGCTCTTGCCAATCCTTCTCCATCCACTCCAGAGTGCTCGTAATATCTTTTATCTTCAGTAGCAACTAATGCTGATATAACAAAAGGTGAAATACTAGAATATGAAATACTTTTTCTATTTACACTCCAAAATCTTCCCATTTCCTTCATATCTGAAGTGTAAATTATGGAGGCTTGTTTATCTGGTGGGTTGGACAATTCTTCATATTCAGGAATTGTTGATTTTGCTTGTTCTAACATAAAAACAATAACAAGTAAAGGTGTGAATGCTCCTATCCATGTTAACAGAAGGAGTGTTCTTTGCATCTTTTTACTTAATACAGGTTTAGTTTTTTTTTTCTTAGACATATATTGTGTTCTGAGGTGTAAAAATACATACTAATTAATTAAGTTTAATTATTATCTACCATTTTTTTATTATCGTATAATACTTTAATTAAATTTGTAGCGTTCTATCTATTATTTAAAAACTTAAATGAAACTATTTTTAAAGCTTTTACTTTTAAATCTGTTGCTTTTTACGTCATGTAAAGAAGAAATAGAAATTAGACCAATCGAAAACCGGTGTGTTTTGTATTTCTCTGGAGCAGAGTACTTAACGGGCGATATGTTAACTGATTCTATTTCTTTTTCAGAATTCAATGGAATTAAATACCGAACAGATGAATTTTCTAAAACTGGTGAATATGGAGTTAAATTAGATTCAAATCTTCTTTATGGTTTTAATTTAGAAATTGATGATCCAAAAGTTGGAGAGTTATATGTGGCAGCAGTATGGCAAAAAACTGGCGCTAAAAATGGCGGGTTATATTGTAGTGTTAGAAGTGAAGATAAATCAGTATTGATGTCTTCAACTAAAAGTTTTGAAGTTCAGAATGGTTGGGTGAAACATAACCTTAGTGTTGTTGTTACTAAAAATGTTGAAAAATTAGTTTTTTACGTTGGAGCTGGGAAAGAAGTTGCTTATTTTGATGATATTGAAGTTAAACGATATGATGAGATACCAACACCAACAACAAGTGAGATATTAACTCTTTTCATTCCAGACGAATCTAGTGATAAACTAGAAGAGTATATTGAATCAGCTTTAGAAGATGGTATTATTTCACCTAAAAACAAATCTTATGTAGATGGATTTATTATGTCTGGTTTTGATTCAATTCCAATCGAAATTCGATTGAAAGGGGATTGGGTTGATCATTTAACCTCAGGTAAACCTTCATATAGAATAAAAGTGAAAGGTGATTTTTCGTTTAATGGATTAAAGACATTTTCAATTCAACATCCAAAAACTAGAAATTTTTTGAATGAATGGTTTATGCATAAATGGTGCGAATCAGAAGGGATTCTGGCTACATCTTATGATTTTTTGTCTGTCACGTTTAATGGTGAAAGAATGGGTGTTTATGCAATAGAAGAGCATTTTGATAAACAGTTGTTAGAGCAGAAGAGCAGAAGAGAAGGTGTGTTGCTCAAGTTTGATGAGACTGGATTTTGGGATTTAAGTTTATTAAAAAAAGATAATGATAAAAGTTATCCCTATTATCAAGGTAGCTTCATTTCACTATTTAAGAAAAAACGAACTTTAAAAAATAAAGTGCTTAAAAATCAGTTCGTTGATGGTTCAAGAGCTCTTCAGCTTTTTAAAGGCATGGATGAGAGAGTAGATGAATTTCTAGATATTGAACAAACAGCAAAATATTATGCAATTCTTGAAATAGGATGCGCATTTCATGCTAATCATTGGCATAATAGAAGGTATTATTTTAATCCGATAACTCAAAATTTAGAGAACGTTGGATTTGATATGTTAGCAGGTGAAGATCCAGAACAGGAACTATCAATCATATATGGATTAAATTCGAGTAGAAAATCTTTAAGAGAAGGTAGGTTGGACGCAAGGTTATTTAAAAATAAGGAATTTAGAACATATTATGTTAAATATCTTAAACAATTTTCAGATTCAACTTATTTGAATAGTGTATTTGAGGAGTTGAAGGATGAACTAAATTCAAAGGAGTTATTAATGCAAGAAGAGTTTGTTGACGTTAATTTAGATAAAAATTTCTATTATAGTCGTGCAAATCGAATTCAACGAAAATTGCCTTACGTTAATGAAAGTTGGAATAAATACATGGATGTATCATTCAATGAAATTCAAGTGAAACAAGATAAATATATAGAACATCAATCTGATTTTTATTTAGAAAGTCTATCAATTAATTCTTATGTTCATAAGGTAGATTCTGCAAAGTATAAGGTTGAAATTGAAAATTATCATTTAAATGATATAACTATTGTAGGGTATATGATGAAGAATGATACATTCATAAAATTCAATGAACCTTTTATTATAAAAGGTTTTAAGGATGGTATAAAAACACACACATTAGATGTTATTGTAAAAAACAAACCTAAATCAGTATTGTTTACATTGAGTAATGATCCTCAGGAAGTGCTTTCAAAAAAAGTTTTAAAGTGGAGAAAGCCAAAAGGTGAAACTTCAAAAATGAAATTAATTGGAAAGTTCTCTTATGAATCCTCTTATTATAAAGTTATTGAAGATGAATTAGTTTTTAATTCAGGTGAATTAATAATAGATGAATTGTTATTTATACCGAAAGAATACAAGGTTAGAATAGATAAAGGAACTAAAATTGATTTTATAAATGGGGGTGGACTAATTATTAATAATGATTTTATTGCAAATGGTTCCATAGTTGAACCGATTGTTATTAATTCGTCAGATAGAAATAATCATGGAATAACTATTTTGAAAGCTAATAATGTATATATGAATTATGTTGAACTATCAAACTTGGATGCCTTACATTATAAAAAGTGGAATTTAACAGGTAGTGTTACAATTTATGAGTCTGAAACTGAATTAAAAAATTGTAAAATTGACGGGAATACTTGTGAAGACGGATTGAATATTATTCGATCAAATTTTACGATAGACAGTTTAGAAGTGAAAAACACAAAGTCAGATGGTTTTGATGCTGATTTTTGTACTGGATTGATTCAGAATTCTTATTTTGAAAGTACAGGAAATGACTGTATAGATTTTTCAGGATCGACCATAAAGATTAGGAATATTAATATTCTGAATTCTGGAGATAAAGGAATTTCAGGAGGAGAAGCATCAATACTAGATTTAAACAATATTTATGTTGATGGTGCAATTACAGGAATAGCTTCAAAAGATGGGTCTATTGTTAAAGGGCATACGATTACTGTTACAAATTCAGAATTTGGATTGGCTGTTTTTAGAAAAAAACCTGAATACTCTGGGGCATCTATAGATTTGAAATTAATTAAATATTCAAATTTGGGAAGAACAGGAATAGTGGAAGCGGGTTCTTTTGTCGTTATAGATGATAATTATTTTTATGGTTCTTCTAAATTAGATATTGAAGAGTTGTATTCAAGATTTGAAAAAAAATAATTTAATACCCAATTAATGGAGCATTGAATGCTTCTAAATAAAGTTTAATTTATTTTTTCAATTACTTATTGAGTTTAGGTATTCAAAAAAGAATTATCTTTGTATTAATCAAAAATCAATTCAAAATGGCTAAATATCTTTTAAAAAATGCAACCTTAATTAATGAAGGAAAACAATTTAAGTCTGACCTTTTAATTAATGGACAGCTTATTGAAAAAATTGCAGAGACAATAACTGATGATTCAGCAGTAATTATTGATTTAGAAGGGAAGTGGATTATACCTGGAATGATTGATGATCAAGTTCATTTTAGAGAACCAGGTTTAACACATAAAGCAAATTTAACTACTGAAAGTAGAGCTGCTGTAGCTGGAGGTATTACTACCTTTATGGAAATGCCAAATACGGTTCCAAATACATTGACTCAAGAATTATTAGAAGACAAATATGTATTAGCTAGTACGGCTTCAATTGCAAATTACTCATTTTTTATGGGAGCTAGTAATGACAATATTGAAGAAGTATTGAAGACTAATCCAAAAAATGTATGTGGTGTGAAAGTATTTATGGGGTCATCAACTGGGAATATGTTGGTAGATAACGAAACTACATTAACAAATATATTTTCAAAATGTAAAATGTTAATTGCTACACATTGTGAAGATGAGGCAACAATTAGAAAAAACACGGCTATATATAAAGAAAAGTATGGGGAAGATATGCCAGTTAAATATCACCCAGAAATTAGAAGTGATGAAGCATGTTATACATCTTCATCTTTAGCAGTAAGTTTAGCTAAAAAGTTTGATACAAGACTACATGTGTTACATTTATCAACAGCTAAAGAAATGGAATTATTTGATAATTCAATTCCTTTAAAAGAAAAAAGAATTACTGCTGAAGCATGCGTACACCATTTATGGTTTTCAGATAAAGATTATGATGAAAAAGGAATGTTCATTAAATGGAATCCAGCTGTAAAAAGTCAAAAAGATCAAGATGCTGTTTGGGAAGGGTTAAATTCTGATAAAATTGATATTTTAGCTACTGATCATGCACCACATACTTTAGAAGAAAAAGATAATAAATATTTCAATGCACCTTCTGGTGGTCCGCTTGTTCAACACGCTGTATTAGCAATTTTACAGAAAGTTAAAGAAGGAAAAATTTCTATAGAAAGAGCAGTAGAAAAAATGTGTCACGCACCTGCTATTTGTTTTGAAGTTGAAAAAAGAGGATACTTGAGAGAAGGTTATTTTGCAGATATTGTTGTGATTGATCCAACTAGAAAATTAACAGTTACTAAAGATAATGTATTATATAAATGTGGTTGGTCTCCTTTTGAAGGGGTTGAATTTGACCATGTCATTGATACTACTTTTGTAAGTGGAAATATGGTATACACTAATGATTCAATTGTAGAGGGTACAACAGGAATGCGTTTAACGTTTGAAAGGTAATGAAATACATTGTATTAATAACTCTGATTTTAGGTGCATTAATTTCTTGTAGAGATGAAGTGAAGCCAACAATTCCAGCTATTTTTTTAAATAAAAAAGAGATGACAACTGTTTTGGTTGATGTTCAATTGTTAGAATCACATTATCATAATAAGTATCAAAGGCCTAATGTATATGCAAATGCTTTAGATTCTGCAACGCAAGCGGTGTTTAAAAAACATAATATTACTAAAGAAATTTTTAAAGAAAATTTAACTTATTACGCATTAAATCAGGATAGTTTGTTTACTATGTATGAAGGCGCTTTAGATGTCGTGAATGACAAAATTAATTCAAATTTTGAAGATTAATTAATCATGTTTGCAAAGTATAAGCATCAGTTAATTTTACATATAATTGTCCTCGTGTGGGGGTTGACAGGTATATTAGGAGATCATATTAATTTGACGTCTTCCAAAATTGTTTTTTATAGAACAGTTATTGCACTTATATCATTAGTTTTTATTGGACTTTTTATAAAACAAACTAAAAAATTAAACTTTAATCAAATTCTTAGAATTACTGGAGTAGGTGTAATTGTAGGACTCCATTGGTTTACTTTTTTTTATTCGATTAAAGTAAGCACAGTTTCTATAGGTGTTGTTTGTATGTCATTAACAACATTGTTTGTGGCATTAATTGAACCAATTTTATTTAAACGTAAAATTTCTACTACTGAAATTTTCATTAGTATTTTTATATTAGTAGGAATCATTATAATTTTTGGGTTTGAATTTAAGTATGTAGAGGGAATATTAGTTGGCATGTTTTCTGCTTTAATGGCAGCTACATTCTCCGTTATTAATGGTAGGCTTATAAAAACAACTTCCTCTTTTTCAATTACGAAATACGAAATGTTGGGCGCAACATTAGTTTCTGTTTTGATTATGTATTTTTGTGGGGAGATAAATTCAAATTTAATTGAAGTATCTTTAGAAGACAGTATATTGCTTTTGTTTTTAGGATTGTTTTGTACTACTGCTGCATTTATGATTAGTGTTTGGGTTATGAAGTTTTTAAGTCCATTTACGGTAAGTGTAAGTGTTAATATGGAACCCATTTATACGATTATAATTGCTGTTTTATTAGCACCCGAAAAAGAAAAAATGACTTTAGGATTCTATTTAGGAGGTGCTGTTATTATAGGAGCTATTTTCACAAATGCATATTTAAAAAGGAAGCGTAAGGTCTAAGCATTATATTATTTAATTCTGAATATTATAATTGATCTTATTTAATTACAAAATCCCTATCTTTGTACACTTAAAAATTGATTAGAAAAACACATTAACATGTCAGAGATTAAAACCGTAAATAAAAAAGTAGCTCAAATTATTTTACAATTGAGTTCTCCGGAACCTAAAGATGTAATTAAAGCAGTAAAGTCTTTGAAAATGTCTGGTAATGAAACAGCGATTGAACCATTAATTGATTTGTATTGTACAACTCAAAATAATGCGGTTAAATCTGAAATAATTGATTTATTAAATTCCATTAAATCTACAAAAGTACCTGCTGTATTAATTGAATGTTTAGCTAACGATAAATATTCAGTAGCAAGGCAAACTATGTTGAGTTCAGTTTGGAATTCAAATTTAGATTATACTCCGTATTTGTTAGAAATTGTTGAAGCAACTCAAAAGGGTGAAATGATGGATGCTATGGAGTGTTTAACTATTTTGGAGAACATGGAAGGTACATTATCAGAGGAAAAAATTATGGATGCTTTATTAAGTATGAAATCATACTTAGTTGAGAATTCAAATGATAATACTCCAAAAGTGGATTTGTTAAGAGAGGTAACTTTATTGTTAACTGAGATTAATAATTCTTTATAATTATAAATAATTTTTTATCATGGCTAAAACTAAATTAGAACATTTTGCAGATATGAAAACAATGGATTGTGTTTTCGAACCATTGTTAGAAACACTTCAAAAAGATGAATTTCCAATGAAAGGAAATTGGTCAAAAGAGTTTTTTAAAAATGACAATCCTATTATTGTAGAGTTAGGGTGTGGTAAGGGAGAATATACGGTTGGGTTAGCAAAAAAATATCCTAATCATAATTATATTGGAATAGATGTTAAAGGCGCTCGTATATGGTATGGTGCTGATACTATTAGATCATTAGAGCTTGATAATGCAGCATTTGTTAGAATTAGAATTGATTTTTTAAAAGCTGTTTTTGCTGAAAATGAAATTGATCAAATTTGGCTAACTTTTTCTGATCCTCAGAAGGAAAAACCACGTAAACGATTAACTTCAAAAATGTTCATGGATAGATTTAAACATGTTTTGAAACCAGGTGGTATTGTACATTTAAAAACGGATAGTGATATTTTATTTGAATCGACAGAAGAACAAATAGCTGAGCATAATTATAAATGTGAAAATACAACTTGGAATTTATATGCACCAGATTATTGGGATAAATTGTCTGAAGAAGAACAGTCGGTTTTAGGTATTAAAACGGTATATGAAAAAATGTTCACTGCAAAAGGTTCAGTTATTAAGTATTGTCAGATTCAACTTTAAAAAGCTATTCTTATAAAGTTAAATTAAGATAATGAGTAAACTTCAATTGGAAAAGAATTTTCGAATGAAAATACTAAGAGTACAATGCTGTTTTTAAATTATTTAACAGGGGAATTAAGAAAACAACTTAAGAATAAATTAAGTTAAAACTTGGCACCGGGAGTACTTTTTGTATTTATAGGCCGTTGAATTTAATAAATTATCAAATGGTATTCATTATTTGTTAAAGTTTAGAATAAAAACTTTAAATTTGAAGAAAAGTACTTAAAAACATGCCATGGCTAAATCTGATTTTTATACTAATATTTTTGATGTCGTACGCCTTATCCCAAAAGGAAGAGCTACGTCTTATGGTGCGATAGCAAAATACTTAGGAGCTGCGAAATCGAGTAGGGTAGTTGGTTGGGCAATGAATCAGTCTCATACATTGGAGGATAAGATACCAGCCCACCGAGTGGTTAATAGGTTGGGGATGTTAAGTGGTAAAATGCACTTTCCTAGTCCGGATGCTATGCAAGAAAGGCTGGAATCAGAGGGGATTATGATAAAAAGAGATCTCATTCAAAATTGGGATGCTGTATTCTGGGATCCTAATCAAGAATTAGATTATTAATTATTCGATATTGAATTAAATCGGACGTTACTTTAATGTTATTTGCATCACTAAAGTGGTAAAACAAACTTTATATATATAAATAAACTACTAACTACGGTTGTATATTGAAAGTTAATTTAGTTTTTTATTTGGAATTATAAGGTAGTTTGAAAAATTGGTTTATTTTTGTTTAGTACCATTGGGTAATGAAATACATTCTCAACTTTATAACTATATTTATCGTTAGATTTTTAAATTTATTAACCTTAGTTTTATCGCTAATTGTAGCTTTAAATTTATATGCTCAAGAAAGTTATGGGCCATTGAGTTCAAATTATTCCCCTACGAATAGTGTACACATTAATGTAACATCAATGTTGGATGCAAAAACTTGGCTTGACATAAACATAGTTGGTGTAGGTACTTATTTTAATAATAATCTTTTAGCGTTAAAAAAAACCACGTATATTAAAGTAGTAAACAATATTCTTCAAAGTGACTTTGATAAAAAGGATCTCTTTTTTAATCAAGGTAATAATAAGTATCATTTTTACAACCGTACATTTGTACAAGTATTATCTGGTACCTGGAATAAGGGAGACCATGCTATTGGTTTAAGTATTGGTGGTTACAGTTATACATCTATTCGTAATTATAATGACCCTGTAGCTAAGTTTATAGAGAATGGAGTTTCACCTTTCATAGAACAGCATTTACAGAATTATTCATTGAAAAATTTTAGAGCAACGTCAATCGGCTATGGCGAATTGAAACTAAGTTATGCAAACACATTGATAAAAAAACATAAGAATATGTTAATGTTTGGTTTGTCTTATAAAAAAATATTTCCATTAGTTGGTGCTGCAATAAATTTAAGAAATTTAGAATATAGAATCAATAATGACACACTGTTAGATGTAACTAATTTAAAAGGAGATATTATGGGGTCAGCACAACCTGAGATTTCTATGAAAGGTGGATGGGGAGTAGATTTAGGGTTCACCTATCAGAAAATGGAGAAATCATGTAGATCATATTACCCGAATTCTAAAAAAGGTGGGTGTAGTAGAAATTATTATATATATAAAATTGGAATTTCCATAAATGACATTGGTTATGCAAAGTTTAATCCTAATAACAACAATTACCATGCTTTTGACTTAAGTTTATCAGATTTTAATTACAAAAGAATTGATTCAGATTTAAACGAATCTAATTTCCCTAATTTCATAAGTGATTTGGAAACTAATACAACCGGAGTTGTTAAAAAGCCAAATAAAGTTAGTTTACCAACACATCTTTCTGTTCAGTATGATTTAAAATTATATAAAACGTTTCTGTATGTGAATGCTACATGGGTACAAAGCATTCCACACCGCAAAAATACATTTAGTATAAGAAGAGCTAATTCTATCGTAGTAACACCAAGAATTGAAACAAAGCTATTCGATTTTGCATTGCCTTTATCTTTATATGAATATAGTAAACCTCAATTAGGTGCGAATTTAAGATTCTATTTTTTGACCATAGGTACTGATAAACTACTCAATTACTTTATAAAGTCTAATATTTATGGGGCAGATTTTTACTTTTACTTAAAGGTTCCATTGTTTAAAAATCCTAAATGTAAAAATAGAGGTGGTTCTTACCCAAGAGTAAAAGGTAAAAAAAGACGTAAAGGCAAAAAAATACCATGTGATGCGTATAGGTAAAATGGATAATTTACCTAATCAAACGCTTTCTAAAAAAAAGATAAAGTTAAGATACAGTATTTTATACCATAATTAGGAGTTAGATTATTAGAAAGAGGACATTCCTACCCATAATAATTGTTTATTCATAATCAGTTCTTTTAATACTAATAAATTTGGATGCAAATCGAGATGTAAGTCAACTGTTTCAGAAATAGAATCTAAATGAACTTTAGTTAAGCAGTCGTTGTAAATTATCTCTTTTCCTAATCTATCAATTTCAGAAATGTTTTGACGTCTAGATGCTTGGTTAAACGCTTCAAAAAGTGAATCAATTAGGAGTAAATGTTTCTTTTTTCGTCTGTATAAAAAGAAATTAATACTTAAAGTAATTAGGGTGATAACAATTACTGACAGTATTAATTCCATATTTTATTTTGATCTATTTATTATGAAGATAAGTCAACATAAACTACTTTCTTAGTTTCGAAAAATTCTTCTTCAAAAAAGTTAGCCAATTCAACAATCTCATGATATTCTCTTACTGTTTTCATTTCCTCATGTAAATCACCACCCTTTAAGTAAAGTAATCCATTAGGATAGGCATTTCTATCTTGTTTCTTTATTCTTTTTCGAACCCAAGTTAAAAATAAAGGCATTTGAGTAACTGCTCTACTAACTACAAAATCAAATTTATGTTTAATTTCTTCTGCACGAATTTGTTGAGCGGTTACATTTTTCAATCCTAAAGATTCAATTACACCATTAACGACTTTAATTTTTTTACCTATTCCGTCTACTAACATAAATTGAGAGTCAGGATACATAATAGCTAAAGGTATTCCAGGGAAACCACCACCAGTTCCAACGTCTAATATGTCAGAGTCTTCTTTAAACTCAATACATTCTGCTATTCCTAAAGAATGCAAAACATGTTTTTCATAAAATGTATCAAAGTCTTTCCGACTCACTACATTTATTTGATCATTCCATTCCTTATAAACATCATATAGTTTTGAAAACTGTTCTTTTTGAAGGTCAGTTAGGTTAGGAAAGTATTTAAAAATTAGATCTACTGTTATCATGTTATGTAATTAATTTAAGGTGAAATGTTAAAAGATATTAAGTATTAGGCTTCCATTTCTTTGGCAGTTAATAATACTTTTTCTTTTAAATTTTCTTTATATTCTGTAATTCTATCAAAAACAGTTTGATTTGAAGCACCAATAATACTAGCTGCTAAAATACCAGCGTTTTTTGCACCATTTAAAGCTACAGTTGCCACAGGGATTCCACCAGGCATTTGTAATATAGATAAAATTGAATCCCAACCGTCAATTGAATTTGAAGACTTAATTGGAACTCCTATAATTGGTAATGCAGTTAAAGAAGCAACCATTCCAGGTAAATGAGCGGCACCACCAGCACCAGCAATAATTACTTTTAAACCTCTTGATTGTGCTTTTTTAGCGTAATCGAACATTCTTTCTGGGGTTCTGTGAGCAGAAACAACAGTCATTTCAAATTCAATACCTAATTCTTTTAGTGCATCAGCTGCATCTTGCATAATAGGTAAATCTGACTTTGAACCCATTATAATTCCTACTTCAACCATAGTCTTTTTATATTTTGTGTAAAGTTAATATTAATCTAACAATTCCAATTGTCCTCTGCTAATATTTACTAAGCGTTCTTTCTCCATTTGTTTTAAAATTCTTGATACAACTTCTCTTGATGTATTTAAATCGTAAGCTATTTGTTGGTGAGAAATTTTAATGATTTTAGAGTGTATTAGTTTTGATTTTTCTTCTAAAAAATTTGCAATCCTTTGATCCATTTTTTTAAATGCCAATTGATCAACCGCTTTTAACAATTCTTCGAAACGAATAGAATAGGTTGTTAAAATGAAATCTCTCCAACATTTATATTTACCCATCCAAATATCCATATATTTGTAAGGAATAGTTATAAAAATAGCTTTTTCTTCAACAACAGCTCTTATGTTACTTTGCTTAGCATCCATGCAACATGTTAAAGTAGCAGCGCATGTGTTTCCTTGATCAACATAATATAAAAATATTTCATTACCCTCTTCATCTTCGCGTAAAATTTTTACAGAACCTTCAATTAATAATGGCAAAGCTTTTACGTTTTGATTGATATCAATTAATATTTCATCAGCCTCCATTTCATGGATTTTTCCTATCGTCATAATCTCTTCAATCAATTCAAGGTTTGATAGAATAGGGTAATTGTCTTGTAATGCTTTTCTCAGGATCATGTTATGTCAGTTTTCTGTAAATATAAAGAATCATCTCGTAAAATTGATTTTTTTTGGTAAGCTTACCATAGACTTTGACTATCTTTATATAGCAGATTATATATTGGATTGTTGTAATTAGAGTATAGATTGAACTATTCCATACGTTGAGTAACATAAAGTTTATAATTACAAGCTTCTCAAGCTTGCGAACTAAAATTTAATATTACTTAAAACTCAATACCCATGAATAGAACATCATCTATTTGGAATATATCGCTTTTCCATGTTTCGAAATGATTTTTCACGAATTGTTCTTTATTTATGTTTTTATTTGATTCCATTTCTAAAATCATGCTTTTAACACCAGATACTTTTAATTTTTTGCCTTTTTCTCCTCCAAATTGATCAGGGAAACCATCAGTGAATAAATAGAGAGTATCATTTTTATTTAAATGGAATCTATTCAAAGTGAAGTTATGAAATATTTCATAATCTCCCCCAATAGACCTTTTATCTCCTCCATGAGTCACAAATTCCCCGTCTTTCTTAATTACATAATGTCTCTTAGCTGATGAGATAAGTACTTCCTTAGTATCTAAATTTATTTCACTTATACATAAATCCATACCGTCACTTGAACGGTAAAAATCTGAGGCATCTTGCTCTTGTTCTTTCTGTTTTAGAATGGTTTTAATTTCAATATCTAGTTTTTCTAAAACTTGTTCAGGAGTGAGCCAAATCTTAGTGGCTTCCATGCTTTTATATATGTTTCTTAATGTCACGGATCCGATCATACTCATAAACGCTCCTGGTACCCCATGTCCTGTACAATCAACGCAAGCAATGATTAGTTTGTTTTCAAATTTTCTAACAAAATAGAAATCACCACTTACGACATCTCTCGGTAAAAAATATACAAATGATCCTGGTAAGTACTGCGTCAAATAATCTTTAGTAGGTAAAAGAGCGGATTGTATTCTCTCTGCATAAGTTATACTGGCCGTTATATCTTTATTTATTTCTTCAATTTTATCAGCCTTCTCAACAACCTCTTTTGTTTTAATAGTTAATTGTTCTTGTAGCTTTTGTTTTTGTCTTCTTAGTCTTTTCGATCGTATTCTATCGAACAACCAAACTGCACTAATAATTCCAATTGTACAGAGCACAAAAAACCACCATCTTTTCCAAAAAGGAGGTGCAATAACAATCTTAATCAATGTTATTACTTCATTTGAAAACTTGTCTTTATTAAACGCTTTTACTTTAAAATCGTATTCACCATCTGACAATTTTCCATACATAGCTCTATTCTCTTTTGATAAGTTGGAATATTCACCATCATGACCTTCTAATATAAATCTATAGTTGACATGTTCTGGGTTTTTAAAGCTGATACCAATGTATTCAAATTCTATTCTATAATTTCCATAAGGTAATTCAATAGTTTCAGTTACATCATAGGGTTTATCATTAACGAGTACATTTAACAAATTGACTTTAGGTCCAATATTATTTGGTTTTTCTTTTGAGGGATCATATTTAATTAAACCGGCATCTGTTCCTATCCATAAATTATTTTTAGTATCTAAGTACATAGCACCAAAGTTGACTTGTCCTGAGATTCCTAAATTATTATCAAATAAATTTATTGTAGAATCTGTAGTATTGATTTTACTTAGTCCATTTCTATGACCAATCCAAATATTTTGATTTGCATCTATGTCAATCGCGTAAGTATAATTAGATTTTAAGCCATCTTCATTGGTATATCGAATTACCTGGTCATTTGTTATTTCGAAAATACCGTTTTCTGAAGTGGCAAGTAGCAAATTGCCATTTCCTTTTTCCGTAATATCTATTATCTCAATCTCACCATTTTCGACAATTCTCATTTCGACAATTTTATTATTTTCTAGGGTATATAAATTTTGACTTCGCATACCTAAGTATATTTTATTGTCGTGTGATAAATGAATAGATTTGATTGCATTATGGTCTAAACCGTCCTTAGTTGTTAATAATTTATGTGTCTTAAATTTAGAATTGTAGATAACCAATCCTCCATTGGTCGCAGCGTAAACAATGTCATCTACTACAATTAATTGATTAACTCTATGGTGAAGGCTACTATATGGCCAATTTATTTTGTTAATATTTTTTGAAGTCAAGTCTTGCACGTATAGTCCGTTTTGGTAGGTTCCTATCCATAACTTATTGTCAGACTTGTAAAAAGAAATTACTTTATCATTTACAAAACCATTACGAGCGTCATACAATTTTTTTGAATCAATTAAATTAGTTTCCCTTTCAATGTAACCTTTTTCTATACCAATCCATTGTGTTTTATTATGTCTCAAATAGGCATATACGTTCATAGAATCCTTTTCATAAAAGGTAAAAAAGTCGGTAGTAAGTTTGGATAAGCCTGAACCAAAACTCCCAAACCACATATTGCTTTCAAAATCTTCAAAAAGACAATGTATATAATTGCTTTTTAATCCTGTTTCCTCATTATATTTTGTGAACTCGGACATATTATTTTCATCAATGTCTATTTTTATTACTCCATTACCTTCTGTTAACAACCATAGACTTCCTTGTTTATCTTCAAAAACAGATTTAATTATCATGTTCTCAAAGCCTTTATTGTGATCCCATCTTTGAAACTCAAGTTGTCCGTTTTTTAATTGTACTTTTGAAATTCCACCCGACTCCAATCCTACGATAAAGACGTTTTCCGTTCTTAATCCTGAAATTGAATTAATACTTGCCTCTGTTAAGTATCTTTTTTTCTCCTCCCAAACTTTGTCTTTTACAATATGGGATAATCCATTTGAAGCTCCAATAAAAATATTACTTTCATCAATTATGAACAATGATGTTATAATTTCTAGTCCAAATTTTCCTATGAAAATGATTTCATCATGTTCAATTAAGAACAAGCCATCATTTTGTGTTACAAAATAGACTTGGTTATTTATGCCATAAATTGTTACGACTTGACTGTTAATTTCTGTTTCACCTTTTATTTTTTGAAATTTTCCATTCTCAAACTTGGTAATACCACCTTGCATGTGTCCGAACCAATTTATTCCATTTGGCTGTTCGTATGAGGCTGTTATTACATTTTCGCTTAAGCTGTCATTAGTTGTAAAAGTTGTAAATTCTTTGCCATCAAACCTGCATAATCCATCTCCTGTACCGATCCATAAGTAGCCATGTGAATCTTGATTTATTGTATAAATGAAATCTTGTGCCATCCCATCTTTTTCGGTGTAATTCTCAAACATAAACGTTTGTGCGTTAATGTGGTGAGAATTGAATGCTAAAAAGAGGAAAAACAGTATAAATTTCATTATTTTCTAATTGGTTTATAGGTTGCTGAAGTTTTAGGCTTTGGAACACCACCTATTGGAATTACATAAAACGGTAAAGCTTCATTATATTGATTGGTAATATAGAAACTAATATTGTTATTTTTGGCTGGTTTGGCTTTATTTTTATGAAACTGGACATCTAAAGTAGATTGTCGTTCTTTCTGGTATATTTTGTGTTGACTTCTAGCCCAATTTGCTTGTCCCGATCGTTTTAATTGAACAGAATATCTCATTTTAGAAACAAATTTTAAATCTCCATCATTATCCCAATCAAAATTTGCTTGTTTAACAGATACTACCTTGTCATCAATGAATGGATATAGATGTGATACTTCATTAGGATCGTCATGCATTCTAAAGGTATATTCAAATGTAAATGCATTTCCACCTTCAACTGCTTTATTTGTGTTTTTATCTACGCTCATAAAATATTTATAAAGGTTACCGTCATTTCCTGAAATTCCATCAGCTACAACTTTAAAAACGTACCCACCAAATTGCTCAGAAAATTCTCCTGATGTTGGATTAAAAGGACCAAAACTATACCATTGCTTATCATAATCAGTAGTAAATGTTTTTGTAGCATACAAATTTCCACTTTTGTAATTTCCAACAGGTTGAGTACCTCTGGCATCTTTATTTGTAATGGTACCTTTACCGCCATATACACTAAATTTTGTTTTTGTGTTGAATGGCCCTCTTGCTTCATCCAGTTCTCCACCAGTACCTGGATCAAAAACACGTATAAAAAATGCACCTTTTTGAGTTTTTGGAATGGTAAAAAAAAAGGTTTGAGAAAAATCATCATCTCCCCAAGATTTTTCTGCTTGATTTCCAAAAGTTACCAAGTAGGGTATGTTTTCATCTTCAGCTGGTACAGATTGTGCTTTACAAAAGCCTACAAAAAGGGACATTACGATAACCAAACTCAATTTAAATGTTTTCATATTTCTATTTTAGTTTTTGATAAGCAATAGTTAAGCCAAATTTAATCTTTTATAATTATCTCGATTCTTCGATTCAATTGTCTTCCTATTCCTGTGCTGTTACTTTCTATAGGGTCTTGTCCACCAAATCCTTTTGCAATAATTCGTTTTTCATGTATTCCTTTGTCAATAAAATATTTTTTAATTATCTCAGCTCTTTTAATTGATACCTTTAATTTTGCTCTAGAACTACCTAAATTGTCTGTATACGCATTGATTTGACTTATTGTATTTGGATGTGATTCTAATAATTCCACTAGTTCATTAAGTTCTTTATATGCAGTTTTAGTTAAAATTGAACTGTTGGCATCAAAACGAAAGCTATTCAAAACAAATTTTTCATTAAATTTATATTTTTCAGGTTTCAATGATCGTAATATTAGCTTCAGAGAATCATTATTATTTTTCATTTCAGAAGATGCTGATCGTGCTTCATTAGCATCATCCCATTTTCCAATTAGATACACGAAACTATCTTCTTTTTCTAAATACTTTACCATAAAATTGTCATTAGTACTTAATTTTTTATAAATATTAGAATCAGGGTTTAGTTTATCCTTGGATCTATATGCTTCAATTCTATAGCATAGGTTTGTAGTGTCGTTTAATTTTTTATTTGTTGTATTAAGGTATTTAATCTCTTTAAATCTTTCACGACAATAAACTGTTTTGAATACACAATATTTGTTCCCTGCGGTGTCAATAACACCTAGTTTGATTATATGATTTCCTTGGTCGATAAAAGAATAGGTCGTTGCCATTCCTTTAAATACTGGTTCATCATCAATTATCCAATAGTAATCTTTTATTTCAACATTTGGTAAATACGTATCTTTAGCTGATAGTGTAAATGATTCATTTTGCAACACAATGTCTTTTGAAGTGATATATGGTTGGATTTCATTTTGGATGTCAATAAAGAAATAACTTTGGTCAGTGTAAGTTTGCTTAAATACAGGATCAATAACATCTAAAAACACTTCATATTGACCTACAGATGGAAAACAGTATTCAATACTTTCTCCATCAATCACTTCATTATTAATTCTCCAGCGGTGAATCACTGGATTATTAGCTAATATTTCTGGCTCAGAATTTTCATGAAATTCATAACAGAAATAGGTTGCTTTAAGTGAGTCGCAATTGGTAAATTCTGGAAAGTTTGGTTCAAACTTATAAATTCTATCTTCTCCACTTCTATTTGATGAAAAATAGCCGGAATTAAAATTGTTCTTACTTATGGGAGCAAAATCATCATATTTACTGTTGATTGGAGCTGGGAGCACAGTTGAATTTTGATCTGATAAGCTTATGTTACATCTGTATAAGTCAAGTCCGCCAAATTCATCTCTATTACTTGAAAAATAAAGAAAATCATCTATTATGGATGGGAACAATTCGTTACCGTCAGAATTTATAGTTTTACCCAAGTTTTCTGGTATACCCCAAACCCCATTTAATTGTTCAGATTTCCAAATATCTATTCCTCCAAAACCACCAGGCATATTACTTGAAAAATAGAGTACTTTACCATTTGAACTTAATGTTGGATGAGAACAATTATAAACGTCACTATTAAATGGTAGGGCACTAATTAATTTTATATTTAAAGAATCAATTGAATACCAAAAAAGGCCTAATTGGTTTTGAATATTAAGATCATCTTTTTTGTTTTGATCGTCTTTACTGTTAAGGTTTTTTGAAACTACGAATTCGGTCCCTTTTTGATTAAATGATAATGGACCGTCATTATAGTTAGTTCTAATCGATTCAGCAAAACTACTAATAGAATCTCCATTTCTGTACGATATAATATATAAGTTGATTGTTTCTTTATCACTTATATCAATTACCGTTTTATTTATATCGTTTTTTTTATTTGAACAGACGACTAGTTTATTCTGAAAATAGGTTGCAGCATACATATCTCCATCACCTGTATATGGAAGTTTTTCTACATTATAAGTTTGGCTATAACCAAGTAATGGAATAAGTAGTGATATGAATATAATCAATTGTCTTACCATTCTAATACTCTTGGGTTAGAAATTTTTGTTTTGTATATAAACGTATATTTTAAACTCATTTCGTGTGAGCCAAAGGTTTGCTTCATAAGTTTATTTACTGGTATTCCAAACGAATACATAACTCCTAACTGTTGGCTTGGATTTACTTTAATCATAAAAATTACAGCTTCCTGGGTTCTATATGAAGCTCCAATACTGATGGCTTTATTTAGTTTGGTGATTAGATTTAAGTCGAATTGAATTCTACTATCAGTATTATACTTTATTAATAATGAAGGTTTTAGTTTAATTTGTTTTTTTAATTTAAATACAACACCTCCACCTAAGGTTAGGTTATAATTACTATTAACTTTAAACGTATTGGATACATAATTATGTCTAATGAGATTAGGAATAGCAAAGCTAATAAAGTATTTTTCAGTAAAGTAATGCATACCAAATGAGAAGCTTGGTAATATTTTAGAAGGAGTATCATATTGTACTTCTTGATCTTCTAAATCATTTACAATTAATTTTGAATAACTAATTTTTCTAAAATTAACTCCCGCTTTTATACCAAATAATAGTGAACTGTTCTTTTGTTTAATGCGATAAGAATAGAGACCGAAAACACCAGTGTTTCTATCAACTCCTATTTGATCGTTAAATACTTGAAGGCCTACTGCGTTTTTATCTTTTTTTAATGGGCCATGAACCGTTAAGTTTTGAGTTTGCGGTGCACCAGTAATACCAGTCCACTGAAACCTAAAAGATCCAACGATACTTAATACATCTTCTGAACCGGTTAAAGCAGGATTAAGTGCGATTCCATTAAACATATAATGACTTTGTAAGGGTAGATGTTGCCCAAATCCATTAAATGCAATAAAGCATAATATGTAAATTAATTTTTTCATTTTTTCAAAACCACAAATCCTTTATAGATTGGTTCGTTTTCAATTTCTATAATATAAAAATATGTGTCATTAATTAGCTCTTTACCTTTTGTGTCAGTTCCATTCCAATAACTATCATTATTAGTTGATATGAATATTAGCTCCCCCCAGCTATTAAATATTTGTATTTTATTTTTTTTATTCTCTATACCTTTTAATAAGAAAATGTCATTCTTTCCGTCATTATTAGGTGTTATTGCTTGAGGTATGACAAGTTCTTTTATATGAACTATAATGATATCAATTGATAACGGACAGGTTCCGTTTTGAATAGACCAAGAAAATACATTATCTCCATATTTTAAAGTATTGACATTCGAATTAATGTAATTAACATCATCTATTTGAGAAGGTCCATTTAATACTTCCCAAGTTCCAGTTCCAAATGGAATAGCATTGGCAGATAATTCTGTTTCAAATTTGTAATCTAAAAGTTGATCAACGCCTGCATTTGCAAACACCTCTTCATAAATAAATATAGTTACGTTAGAATCTATTGGGCATAAGTAGTCATCTTTAAAGTAATTGATTTCATATTGATTTTGTGAGGCGTTTGTTAAATCAATTAGACCTGAATTTGTATCAATTGTTAAGTTGTTATTAATTGAGAAAACACCTCCTGAAGCACTAATTTCTGGTGATATTTCACCTTCATTTGTACAAAATTCATCTTTAGAATATGTAAAACCAACATCTTCAATTAATTTAACAAATACTGTTATATTATCTGTATTACTGCAACCATTTAAGATGGCTGTGACTGTAAAATTTGAATATCCAATTGAAGGGGTAAATAAAATACCATTAGAAATGTCATTGTTCCAAGATATTTGTGCCCCGTCTGGATTAATAGCTGTAAGTAAAGTGTCTATATTTTCACAAACATTGATGTCAATTCCTGCATTTACCTTAGGTAAAGGTTTAATGGTCACATCAACGTTATCAGTAGACACGCAACTTAATAACGTAGCTGTAACTTCATAAGTAGTTGTACCAACAACCTGACTAAACAAAACACCATCAATAATTCCGTTGTCCCAATAAAGTAAGGCACCATCTGGATTAATTGTGATAAGCATAGTGTCTATACCTTCGCAAACAGAAATGTCTGGACCAGCATTGATGTTTGGTAAAGGTTTAACTATTAAATCAGTAGTGTCTGTAGATTCACATCCTAATAAGGTAGCTGTAACTACATAAGCAGTTGAACCAACTACGGGCGAAAATAAAGTGCCGTCGGCAATCCCATTATTCCATGTAATTAGAGCTCCATCAGGGTTTATCGCTGTAAACATTGTATCAAGATTGTCACAAATTGTGATATCTATACCTGCATTAACAATAGGTAAAGGTTTAACTGTTATGTCAGTAATATCTGTAGATACACAACCTAATAGTGTAGCTGTTACTTCATATGTTATTGTACCAACTGATTGAGAGAATAAAGTCGCGTCAGTTATGCTATTATTCCAAGAGATAGTGGCCGCATCAGGATTAATTGCAGTAAGCATAGTATCTACATTGTCACAAATAATAATATCAGTTCCTGCATCTACATTTGGTAATGGATTAACTGTTACATCCACATTATCTGTAGAAATACATCCTAATATATTAGCAGTAACTTCATAAGTGGTTAAGCCAACTGTTTGCGAAAATAAAGTGCCATCGGTAATCCCATTATCCCAAAAAATTGTGGCTCCATTAGGGTTAAATGCGGTAAGCATAGTGTCTATATTTTCACAGATTGTGATATCTCCACCTCCAAAAATAATTGGTAAAACATTAACCGTTATGTCAGTATAGTCTTTTGAAATACAGCCTAATAAATTGGCTGTTACTTCATAGGTAATTGTACCAACAGATTGAGTAAATAAAATTCCATCAGTAATTCCACTACTCCATGAAATTGTTGCCCCATCAGGATTAATTGCGGTAAGCATAGTATCCAAATTTTCACAGATTACAATATCTATGCCTGCATTAATATTTGGTAAAGGGTTAACCGTTACGACTGTTATATCTTTAGAAATACAGCCCAACAAAGTGGCTGTTACTTCATATATTGTTGTACCAACGGTTGATGGAAATAAAGTTCCATCAGTTATACCATTATCCCATATAATTGCAGCGCCATCGGGATTTGTTGCAGTCAGCAAAGTATCTATGTCATCACAAATTGTAATATCTAGACCAGCGTTAACACTTGGTAGTGGGTTAACTGTTACATCAACATCATCAGTAGATACGCATCCTAGTAATGTTGCAGTTATTACGTAATTAGTTGTACCAATAGATGGTGAAAATAAAGTGCCATCTGTAATACCGTTATTCCATGATATTGAAGCACCATTAGGGTTGTTTGCGGTCAGCATAGTATCTATATTATCACAAATTGTGATGTCTACGCCAGCATTAATAATTGGAGGTATAGGGTCAGTTAAAGTAATAGAAGTACTAATAGCTTCAGAGGTACACCCAGTTGAAAAATTTAGAATGGAAAATGAATTATAGATGCCAGCTTGTAATGATGAGAGTATATAAATACCTCCTGAAGAGACTATGTTAATAATATTGGAATTCCCATCAAAGTATTCTAATTTATAGGCTATTCCATCTGTTAAACCTGAGATGGTAATTGTACCATCTGTACCTAAACAAGTCGTTGGGTTTGTTTGGGTACTTATATTAAAAGTAGGAAGTGGATTAACAACTAAATTAAAAGTTTCTGTGATCGGGCATATATTATTTGTAGAGTATGTTATTTCGTAAGTGTTTGCACCTGATAAATTGTAGTCAATTTCTCCAGTAGAAGCATTAATACTCAGGCCTGTTGGAGAAGCAGTAAAACTACCTCCTAAATCACCAGTTATGGTGGGAGTTTCATTAAGTTCATCTTTACAGTAGTTCGTTGTACTATAATTAAATGAGGCGATGGGAACATCTAAATTTATATTGTCAATTAAAACAACATCAGTACTTGGTGCTGTACCACCTGAACCTCCAATTCCAGCGTCAACTATTGTAATTATAATGTCCAAATCTGTGGCTCCAGTACATCCTGCTGTTATATCAGCATTAAAACAAAAATCATAATTTAGCCCTGTTGATTGTCCACAACTATAGCTAGGTATACTTCCCAATCCGTCACCAAATTGATTTATGGGGTCATTAAACATCCAAACAATAGAATTATCTCCAGATAAATAAGTTCCATCCCATGTTCCATTAGTATTATGAAAACTGGTTGTTCCGTTATCTGGAGTTAGAGTTGAGATATTTGTATAACAATCACCTAAAGTAATTTTAACTGAGTCTAACCATTCTAAATTAATAGGATTACTTACGTTTATGTTACTACAGATCTTTACGTTTTCACAAGCTATGACATCTAAAACAGGGCTGTTATTGATTTCTATTATGGCTCCATCAGAATTTAAATCTCCAGCACAATTCTCATCAAACTCTATTCCTGATTCCAAACAATCAAAAGTTATATCATAAGTATCAATATCTCCGTTATCTGAATCCACTACAAAGAAATATGTAGCAGGTCCGGTAGCCAAAAATTTAAGACTATTTGTTCCATTACTAAAGGTATTTGTAGATAGATTAAATGTTTCTGCTTCATCACAAGTTGATCCTAATGGACAAGTGTTACCAATCCAAAACACATTAGCTTCTGAATTTGTATCATCAAATGCGTTTGCCATACTTATTTGCATCCAGTAATTACCTGAAGGTACAGTCATTTGATAAAATTTATCATTTCCAGCAGTAGCTCCTGAAGCACAAGTGAAATTTGTAACTGTATTAGATTCAGTAGTAGTGGATTCATTTGTTAAGGTTTGACCACATGAGACTACGGTGGGATTTAGATTAGCGAGTACTGTAATTTCAAAAGTGCAGTCATCAGTATTTCCTACCCCATCAGTTACTGTCATAGTGATTAAATTAACACCTGCATTTAATACCGTTCCTGCCACAGGGTTTTGAGAATACACTAATGAGCCAGTACTGCATACATCTATGGCTGTAATTGAACTTATATAATCCAATAATGTATATTCGCAAGAAGCATTTGCATTTACGTTAATATCAGAAGGACAAGAGGATATATTTGGACCAATACATACTATTTGTTGACTACCTGTTGTGTAAAATATTGAGGGTGAGTTCATACTGTTGAAATTAGTTAGAATCCAATCTGAAGACCTTACCTTATTAGAAATTCGAACTTCATCCAATTTAAAATCGGAGTTGTAAAGTGTTTGGTTTGGGTGACTACCTATTACTAAGTTAGTAACAGAACCTCCTGATGGATTATCTGAGTATGAAATAGCCGTTCCTAATTGGACGCCATTCTTATAAAAATATAATTGATTGGTGGCTGCATTCCTTGTTACTGCTACATGATTCCAATTGTTTGTTCCTAAAGATGCTGATACTGAAGACTCTGTGATAAGAGGGGTATTAGGGGTAGCTCCGTTTTGATACTCCCAGTACATACCTAATGTTCCGTTACTATTGATGTGAAAATAATATGGAATGTTTTCCACAAATGAAGTTCCTATTTCAGCACAGGATACAATGATATTATCAAAATTATTGACTAATAAATTATCAATATTTACCCAGGCCTCTAAAGTTAAATCTCCTAGTATTTGATGTTCTGGATTTATATTGGCTCTTAGATAATCAGGGTTAACTGGATTAAAATTAGCTCCACCAGCAACTATTGAACTAGGGTATGGAGTTACTCCTAAATTGGTGTCAAAATCATCACTAATTGTAGATCCATCTTCTAATGGATCATCTAAATGAAAAATACCTTTATAATTTGTGTCCCAAACTGTATTTACACTTTGATTTGAAAAAATGCTAGAATTTCCGTAATAGATTCGTAAATCAGTATTAATTGAAGTAGATAGACTGGGAAGTTTAACCCAAGCAGTTACTTCTCCAGTTAAAGGGTTATAATATTCTAAATCATGTTCAAGTACGGTTGTACCATTCGCTGCGGAAAATTGAATATCATATCCATTAGTGTTTACAACATTACCTCCATTAGCAATAGTTCGTAAGTCAGGATCTGTGTGGTTAATTAAAACGGGAAAGTTAGAATGGATACCTGTTCCAGACACTTGAGTTGATTGTATGGTTAGTACTTTATAAAAGTCGTAGCCTGGCAAGTTAGCATAACTACTTAACGAAATAAGTAGCAATATACATATTACCAAGGACTTTATTATGTTTTTTTCTTTCACAAGATTACGAATATAGGTAATTCTATTCAAATAAAGGGTGTTCATGTTTAGGTTTTAAATCGTTAACGGTCAAATTCTATCTAACTTTATTCCTTAATGATTTTCTTATTTTTTAGACTTTCATTTTTTGCGAACAAAAATTAGTGACATAATTGCGAATTATGATGGATAGTTTGATTTGTTATTATATGTTTTTTTAGTGCTAATTCAAACCTTGGTTGAGTAGTAATGTGTGATAGAATTTGTTTTTTATGAAACTATTTTGTTTATATTCGTATACTTGAATTTTTTAAGGAACAATCCTTGTAAAGTATATTATAAATGAAACAACAATTAAGTATATTATTTTTTCTGGTATCAATGGTTTCTTTTGCGCAAACTGATTTTTTAAGTGGGGTTTGGCAAGGTTTAAAAGTTAACTTAGGCCAAACGAATGAAAAGGGAAGTGCCATTTGGTTTGACTTTTTTATTGATGTAAAAACTAAAGAAGTAACTGGTGAGTCAAGGATTGAGACACCGTTTAGTGGTTATTATGCACTGAAAATAATTAAGGGTAAATTAATTTCTAAAAATGAAATTGAATTTGAAGACATTGTTTTTGGAAATAAAAAAAATTCGGGAAGAGCATATTGGTGTTTAATTAAGGGGAAATTAAGTTATGATGAAAAAACGGGCTATTTATCAGGTGATTTTTCGTCTAATACATGTAGAACAAATGTAGGTAAAATTACATTGTTCCGATCTAAACATCAAATGTCTAAAACAGATACAGTTTCATTTTATCATTCGTGGTTTAATAATACGTGTAATGACTTAAAAAGAGGTTGGAATGCTTATTATGTGAGAGATACTGAAATGAAAAATTTTGAATTTAAACCAATTCATTTTGACCATGACAAAGATGATTTAAAGTCTGAATATCATGAATTTTTAGAGCAAATGGTAACAATAGTAAAATCACATTCTGATTTACGAATTAAGATAATTGGACATACAGATTCGAATGGACCTGATTCCTATAATGTTGGATTGTCAAAAAGACGAGCGAATAATATTAAAGACTATTTATTAATGCTAGGTATAAAGGCTGATAAAATAGTTATTGAATTTAGAGGGGAAAAGGATCCTAAGGTTTCTAATGCTACGGTGGGCGGAAAAAAACTAAATAGACGGGTAGATTTCGAATTTATTTAGATTTCAGTAGTAATTTACCTTTTTTAACGACTAAGTTTGAAGGGGTGTTATTCGTAAATAACCCACCAGTGCCTAATCCTTGAGGAAGTGGATTGTTTTTTGTAAATGTATATTGAGCAATCGCGTTTAAGCCAATATTACTTTCTAAAGCTGAAGTAATCCACCATTTAATATTTTGCTGTTCGGCTAGCTTAATCCATTCGTCTGACCCATTAAAACCACCAATTAGTGAAGGTTTTAAAATAATATATTGTGGCTTTATTATATTTAATAATTCTGACTTTTTTCCAAAATCGACAACTCCAATTAGTTCTTCATCTAAAGCAATAGGTAGAGGTGTGCTTAGGCAAAGATGTGCCATTTCATTTAATTGTCCTGCTTTTATAGGTTGTTCAATAGAGTGTAAATCAAATTTAGCTAACTGATTTAATTTGTTTAAAGCTTGATTTGGCGAAAAAGCACCATTAGCATCTACTCTTAATTCAATATCTTTAGCAGAATAGTTTGAGCGAATGTCTTTTAATATTTGTAGTTCTGTTTCGAAATCAATAGCACCAATTTTTAACTTAATACAGTTAAAACCTGTATCTATTTTAGTCTCAATCTGCGATTTCATAAATGCTTTGTCTCCCATCCAAATTAATCCATTGATTGGAATTGGAGATTGTTCAGATGTAAAATTGGAGGGGAAAATTATTGATTCCCCTCCATTTTTTAAATCGAGAAAAGCAGTTTCAAGTGCTAATTGAATGGATGGATACTGACCTAGTTTCTTTAATCCTTCTGTTGTAATATATTCTGTAACATTTTCGCAAATCGAATTGATTTTCGCTTCAAAATGTTCATTCCAATCAGGAGAGAGCGTTTTTATAATAGATGCTTCACCTTTACCAATAGTACTAGTAGTATTGTCATTCCAAATAGAAATAATCCAGGAATCTTTTTGAGTTAAAATACCTCTAGAGGTTCCACCTGGGATTTTAAAATCTAGTGTCAATTTTTTCCAACTTGCTTTTATCATTTACATTGTTTTATTTCAGGAATTCAAAATCAAATAAAATATTTTAGTTTTATCCCTTTTCTACTATCTGAACAAGCCAAGAATAAATACATCTCAGCGGTCAAGTCAATATCAATCTTTTATCTTTATACTATCCTGCAAGCACTTCTAAAAATTCTGATTTATCCCAGTATTTATTGGCTAAGTCTTTTAATTGTTTTGCAGTTACGTTATTTATAGCGTGAATAAAGTCAGTGTAATAGGCTTCACTTAAATCATTAAAGTAAATGTTTTTAAAATTTTCCATCATAGCAATTGAGCCATCAGCTCCCCTTAAAAATTCACCTAACAAATAATTTTTAACCTTTTTTAGTTCATCTTTTGAAATATATTCAGTTTTCAATTTATCTATTTCAATATAGATTTCAGCAATTGTATTATCAACTACTTCTTTAGCTACTTCAGTAGAAATGAAAAAGTAAGCGCTGTCGTCTAGAACTGATAATCCTGAACCAATTCCGTAAGTATATCCTTTATCTTCACGAATATTAGCCATTAATCTACTTCCAAAATAACCACCTAGAATAGTGTTTAAAACTTGAAAGTTATAATAGTCCGGATGGTTTTTTTTGACCATTAATCTACCGATTCGGATTGAAGTTTGAATGGCATCTTTTTTAGAAATTTCAATTTTACCCTTAGTTTGGTTAAATTCTGAATTTACAAAATCAATAGTATTTGTATTGAATGTTGTTACCCAGTTTTTCAGTTTTTCAATAAAAGTGTCGTCTACTTTTCCAACTAAAAATAGAGTAGGTTTAGTACCAAGATAGAGTGTGTTATAAAAGTCCTGTAAATCGCCTGCTGTTACATTATCAAAATCTTCTAAAGATGCTACTTTTCCGTATTCATTAGATTGACCAAAAATATGTTTGTTGAATTCTTGGCGGCAAAGCGTAGATACTTTTTCCATTGAGACTTTGAAATTGTTTTTTCTGATATCAATCAATTTGTTGACTTCAGATTCTGGAAAAATGGCGTTATTAAAGCTCTCAGAAAATACATCAAAAATAGTTTCAATCGTGTTTGTTAATCCGTAAAGGGTAACACCACCTTGATCTTTATCAAGATCTTGAGAAACGTAACCACCTTGAAAATCTATTTTTTCAGATATTTCATGTGCGTTTAAATTTGGTGAGCCTGCTAATAATAATGCGTTTGTAAATGAAGCCGTTAATTTTTTAGTTTGATATTTAGAGCCTGCATTCCAGGTCATGTCTAATTTTACAGTGTCGTCTTGAGTTTCATCTATCCAATATAAATCTATTTTATCGGTAAGCTTGATACGTTGTGGAACTATCAAATCAATGTGTTGTGCTTTGCTGTATTTGGGTGCGATTGTTCTGTTCATTTATATAGCTTTAATAGTTAATATTGACATGTTTGTGGGAGTGAAAGTTCGTTTTGAGAAGTTGATTATTTCATCAGTTGTAACAGCATCATAAATTGATTTTTCCGTATTTATTTCATCTAATATCCCCATTTGATCATGCATTGCTAAATTCATTACTCGGTTTAGTAAACTTTGATCTTGAAATGCTTTAGCGGTTTGGAATTTATTTTTCACTTTAGTTAATTCATTATCCGGTATAGAATTTTCTGTTAATGTATTTATCTCGTTTAATATTGATTTTTCAGCCGTTTCAAAATCTACACCTTCCATTAAATGTCCACTAAATAAAAAGATACCATCTTCAATTCCGCCTAAGATATAGGCAGATACATCAGTGAATAACTTTTTATCTTTCACTAAAGATAAATATAGTCTAGAAGATTTTCCGCCGGATAATACGTCAGAAGTAATGTCACCTAAATAATGATCATAAGATAAACGACTTCCCATTCTAAATGCCATATAAATTGCATCAGTAGGTACTTTTCTATCAATGTTTAAACGTCTAGTTTCAGTTTGTTTTGGTTCGGGAACTATGTTTCTAACATATTTATCTCTTGCAGGAATACCAGCATACCATTTTGTAACTACAGATTTAACGTGATCAAACTCAATATTTCCACCAACAACTAAGGTCGCATTTTGAGGACCATAATGTTTGTAAAAAAAGTTTTTTACATCCTCCATTGAGGCTTCTTCAATATGTTGAATGTTTTTACCAATAGTAGCCCATTTGTAAGGATGTGTATTATAGATTAAAGGTCTGAATTGTAACCAAACATCACCATAAGGTTGATTTAAGTAACGTTGTTTAAATTCTTCAATAACCACTTGGCGTTGAACTTCTAAAGATTTAGGTGTAAATGCTAATTCTAACATTCTATCACTCTCTAACCATAAAGCAGTTTCTAAATTTTCAGCAGGTAAAGTGTTGTAATAGTTTGTGATGTCATTATTTGTGAAGGCATTACATTCTCCTCCTGCTAATTGTAAAGGGGTGTCATAATTTTCAATGTGTTTTGATCCACCAAACATTAAATGTTCAAATAAATGAGCGAAACCAGTACGGTTTTCATTTTCATCTCTAGCGCCAACGTTGTAAATTGTGTTTACTACTACCATTGGTGTAGTTTTGTCTTGGTGATGTATGACTTTTAAGCCGTTTTCTAAGGTGAATGTATTATATTTTATCATATGTGTTTGAGTAGTTTTATTACTAAAAATTATATTTATCTAATGTTGCTATTTCTGTCTTTATTTGAAGATAGTCGTTTATTATTTCCTTTACAACGTCCTTAGCCGGTTTGATTTCGTTAATTAATCCAGCAATTTGTCCAATTTCTAATTCACCTTCTATTAGATCTCCTTCAAACATCCCTTTTTTAGCTCGCCCTCTACCTAATAGTTCTTTAATATCTTCTGTAGATGCGTTATTCTGATAAGCAGTTTGAACTTGGTTATAAAATTCGTTTTTGATTAACCTAACAGGTGTCAATTCCTTTAATGTTAATTCGGTACCTCCATCTTTTGTATTTACCACTGTGTTTTTAAAATTTTGGTGAGCAGAACTTTCTGGAGTGGTTACAAAACGGCTTCCAATTTGAACAGCATCAGCTCCTAAACTCATAGCAGCAAGCATTCCTTTTCCTGTGCCAATTCCTCCAGCTGCAATTAAGGGTATTTTTAGTTCATTGGCAACTATTGGAATTAAGGCCATGGTGGTCGTTTCTTCGCGCCCATTATGGCCACCAGCTTCAAAACCTTCAGCAACAACTGCATCTACGCCAGCTAATTCAGATTTTAAAGCGAACTTTAAACTAGAAACGACATGGACAACAATGATACCATTATCTTTCAATAGTTTTGTCCAGGTTTTTGGATTTCCGGCAGATGTAAATACAATAGGAACTTTATGTTTTAAAATAAGTTTAATATGTTTGTTAATGTCTGGATAAATCATTGGTAAATTAACAGCAAAAGGCTTGTTAGTTGCTAGTTTACATTTTACTATTTGTTCATCTAGTACATCTGGATACATTGAGCCAGAACCAATAATTCCTAGTCCTCCAGCATTCGAAACCGCACTAGCTAATTCCCAACCTGAGCACCAAATCATTCCTGCTTGAATAATTGGATATTTTATGTTGAATAATTTTGTAATTCTATTTGCCATAATTTACCTTTTAAGGTTACAAATTTACAAATAATCACTTTCGTTTTTGAATAAAAAGATTAAAAATTGTATCTTTAGCGATTAGTATGCACTGAAGGTATTATTTTGTTAGTGTTGTTAACTTATTTTTAATGAAGAAATTAATATTTATTTTTGCTAGTTTTCTAATCATATCCAATGTCTTTGGACAAAGTATGAAGTATAATTTGGAGTATGGAATTAAAATCGGAGCTTCTAATTATTTAGGAGATATTGGTTCTGGTAATTTAGCTCGTGGGTTTGTGTATAATTTAGAATTAGCTGATACAAGAATAATGGCAGGTGCATTTATGAGGTTACGTTTTCATCCTTTATTTTCTTATGAGGCTGCTTTTAATTATGCTAATATACAAGGGGCTGATAAGAATTCAATTAATTATGCAAGAACAGGTAGAAACTTAAGTTTTAGTAATAATATGTTTATGCTAAATAATAAGCTATTATTTTTGCCTTCTCAATTACATGTCTCAGATATTGGACATACTGGACGTTACAATAATGAATTTGACGGTTATGTTTTTGCAGGATTGGGTGTTCTTTATCATAATCCTACTGCAGAGTATTTAGGGACAAAACATTCATTAAGAGCACTGAAAACAGAAGGACAAAACTATTCGGCTGTAGCTTTATCTATTCCTATGGGTGCAGGATTCTACTTTACCCATGTAACTAGAAAAAGAAAGCGTCATAGAATTGGTTTTGAGATGAGTTGGAATTTAACCTTTACGGACTTTTTAGATGATATAAGTACCGACTATGCAAGTGCTTCTGAAATGTCATCAGATCCAATCGCAAGTCAGTTGGCTAATAGAAATCCAGAGTTAGGTAGTTATCCGGTTGGCCTATACCCGGATGCTTTAAATTATGGTCCTCCAAACAATTCGGGAGTCTATGAAAATCAAAGAGGAGATTCGAATGATAAAGATAATTTTTTATTGGTATCATTATCTTATAGCTACGTTATTAAAACAAAAGGTAGTTTCTCTAGGAATTTCAGTTCTAGACATAGAAAAAGTAAATACGGAGGAGCAAGGTTTTAAGTAAATGAGAATTTTATTAATTACACTATTCTATGAGCCGTTAAATAATATAGCGGTTACAAGATTAAAAGCATTCCAAAAATATTTAACAGAATTCGGTCACGAAGTGGACGTATTAACACGTCATTATTCTAAAAAGGATATGCATACTTCTAATCTTGAGAAGGGGATGTTAGCTGGTGATGATTTTGTAGGAGATTATTATAAAAACGGTAATATAATTTATACAAAGTATAAAACATTAAATTCAAAACTGAAATTTAGTAATAAACTACCTAAAGGAATCAAAGGGTTGTATAATTTAAGCCAATTAGACGTTTTTCATTACAGTTTTGTTGAGTATGGAATAAAAGCTTATGAAGATGAGTTTAAGAATAACAAACATGATGTCATTATAGCCTCAAGTCCAGTACCTGCGGCTTTACTTCTTGCTAAAGAAATTAATAAAAAATTTGGGGTAAAATGGATTTCTGATTTTAGAGATAGTTATATTATGGGTGATGAGTCTCCACTTTTCAGAATGATAAAAAATAAGGTCCTGAATAAAGTGATTAAGTCAGCAAGTGGTTATCTTTTTTTATCTGATGGAATGAGGGATATAAATATGAAAGTGTTTAATTCTTTGAATAAAAAAAAGCCTCAAGCTAAAATATATAATGGTACATCTATTTTTGTTGAAGAAGACCTTGATCCTGTTACTGTAGATAAAATTAATGATTTTAAGAAAAGGTATAAATATGTCGTTGCATATACTGGTTCATTATATAAACAAGCTAATTTAGATTTTTTCTTAAAAAATATTGATAAAAATATAACTGAAGATTTTATCTTTATTTTGGCTGGTGTACAAGAAGAGTTTAAAAATGAGATAGTCAAAAATTTTAATAATAAAGTGAATATTCATTTTTTTGATAAAACATCTTTATCCACATCCGTTTATTTGCAAAAAAGTGCAGACTTTTTATTGCTTAATATATGGAAAAACAAATATTCAGGATTTTCAGGTAAGGTGTTCGAATACCTTAATGCAGATACTAGAATCATAGTTGATAAAGAAACGCCAACAGATTTAGTTGTTTTTACAAAGGATTATAAAAATATATATTTTTGTAATGAAAACAAAGAACGTTATAATTCTATATTGAAAAGTCCACCTGATATTATGCCTATCACTGATTTGCAAAATATCGAATTAAGTCGAAAATTTCAAGTATCGAAATTAAACGAATTTATTTTAAATATAATTTGAATTTATAATACTTACTTTGACTTTATTTTTTTTGCAGGGACTCCTGCAACAATAATTGACTCTTCAACAGTTTTAATAACAACACTTCCCATTCCAATTAAAGAGTTATCTCCAATGTTAACTTTTTGAATTATTGAAGATGAAGGGGAAACCCATACGTTTTCTCCAATAATTACGCTACCAGCAATCATGGCGTTTGCAATTATAACACTATTCTTTCCAATTTTTACACCATGTGCTATATGCACTAAATTGTCAACTTTAACATTCTCATTTAATATTGTACTACCCATTACTGCCCTATCAATACATGTATTATTCCCAATCTCAACTTTTTCGCTTAAAATAACATTTCCAATATGAGGGATTAGGTCAAATTCTCCATTCTCGTTTTCTTCATACCCAAAACCTATCCCACCAATAGTATTGTTTGATCCAATTTTAACTTGGTTTCCAATTTTAGTGTTATTCTTTATTACAGTATTAGCTCCAATTTGAACATAATCCCCTATAGTTGTATTTTGTTCGATTACTACATTATGTCCAATGATTACTTTCGTTTTATCAAGTTTTACGGTAGGATGGATATGAGCAGAGTCTGCAATAAATCCAAATTTGTCTTTTTTAATAAAAAATAGTTTTAATATGATTGAAAAAGTTAATCTGGGTTGTTTTACTACAATCCAGTTTAATTTTTTTAATAAGTTACGTGATTGTAAAAATTCGTAAGTTTGAAATGAAATAATGCCTGTTCCATTTGAAACATCAATTAACATATTTCTATTCTTGTCACTACACCAAAACAGTGAGCTTGAATCTAGTATATCCGCACCTAAAATTTTCATTTCAGAAACAATATTTTTAGGATCACCAACAAATTGAATAATTTCAATTTTACTACAAAGCTCTTTTAAAACTAATTCCATAATTCATTTAATTTATCCAACGTATTACTTCAAAGGTTTCAGCATATTTTGTATTTATTTGAACACCTCGAACTGTAGCTAATGACTTGATGAAACTTTCATTTGCATAGGGTCTATGTGCTTGAGATTTATATTCTTTCAATGCCTTAATTTTTATTTCTATATTTTCATCACTTAATTTGAAAAAAGAAGATGTTTTAAATGATATATTGTTCCATGGCATTTCATACGAGAGTATTGTTGTGAATTTAAATGCTCTTAAAGCCTCTATAGCTATAGTTTGATGATCTTGATGTAAATCTGTTAATGCAGGGATAAAGATCATGTCAGGTTGTATTTTAGTTTTTAGTTTGATTATGTCATCTAAAATATCTTGCCTTCTAAAGTTAAACGTTCTCACATCATACTTTAGTAGGATTAAATTTTCTGGTTTGATTCCGAGTATTTTAGTTGCTGCTTTGACTTCTGTTATTAATATATTCGAAGGGAACTGTGGTAAAACGGATTGTTCACAAGCTGAAAAAGCAACATAGTAGACTTCATTTCCTTCTTGTATTAATTTATTAATTGTTCCGCCACATCCAAATTCGCCATCATCAGTATGAGGAGCTAAAACTAATATCTTTTTCATAGATTTATAGTATTAAATACGAGTAATATAAATTGTATTATCAAAGTTACTCACTTTTTGTTATACGTACTAATTTTGGTTCAAATTCAATGTTAAATCAGTAGTTGAATATTGATTTCGAAACTTGATATCTACTATATCCACAAAAGCCTTTCATAGTCTACATGGTTAACTTTTTCAAACCAAAACTTTTTAATCGATAGTGGACTACATTATTTTAACAAATATAGGATTAACTTATGAGTATTATTTATTAGTTATGTTTTTTTTAATTAAATTTTTATCTCCAATATATCAACTACAGCTTTTTAAAATTGTGAGACTACCAATATCCAACTTATATTTTTAATTGAATAATGGATTATTTTTTTCAATTGAAACAATTTATCAATTAAATCAGTTGCACTGATACCCGGTTAATATAATAGTTCTGAAATTTAAAAAGTCTATTTACAGTGTCTTCTATAAAAGTATATTTCTTAAAATGATGTTTATTACTTTTTTGTTAATGTTGTCGAGATAACTATAAGGGAGAAGAGGATGAGTATAGAATAGTAATTAGAACTGTTAAATGATAAACAATACTGAAAGTCTTCATTACAGTTTTAAGTTCATTTGATTCCCTTGCTTAAAGTTAAACTTGTAATCCTAGATGGTTTTTCTTTTGGCAAAGGGGGTTAGCTAATTTAATTAATTAAAAGTTCTATAAAAACAAAAAGTCTTATTTGAAAATCTTAATTCAATGGTCATTTAACTAAATTTCTTTCTATTAAAAACTGATGCCCTAGTAGGTAATATCTTTTTTGATAAATTGGGAACTATTATATAACAAATATTAGTTTAGTAAGTTTTAATCTAATATATTAATTATATTTATCAGCTTAAACAAAAGAGGTTGTGGAGAAAATATTTATAACGGGACATAGAGGGGATGTAGGTAGTCTTCTTAAAGTACAATTGGAAGAGAAAGGAAACAATGTTATTTGTCAATATAATAAAGAGTTACGTATCGAAAATAATGACTTTTTTGAAACCATTAAAAACCCTAAATCAATAGATATCCTTTATCACTTAGCAGCAATTACTTTTGTACCTTTAAGTTGGGAAAAAGTAATTGCT
>Ga0256845_1000024_pt1 | contig 124716 bp, 117 predicted proteins | sample RiftiametaG_FD_189101 | JGI IMG/M metagenome (GOLD analysis project Ga0256845, IMG submission 189101) | Tube worm associated microbial communities from hydrothermal vent at the East Pacific Rise, Pacific Ocean - Riftia | ecosystem: Host-associated > Annelida > Integument > Unclassified ...
ATATGTTTTTGGCTATTTTTTTTAGCTTATCATTCGTATTAGAACTCGTCAGATTAAAAAACACATTAGAGACTTTGTTTAACAATTGTCCACTGTATTCAAGTGCCGCAATGGTGTTGTCAAAAGATGCTTGTTCAGTATTGTTTGCAATCAACAAAAGCTCTTTTTTAGATTCTTTTATTGCTTGTTCAAATGCGGGCAAAAAATGTTTATCTTTAATCTTATTAAATGGTGCGAGTTGAAATTCTGTTGTATAAGGTTGTAAAAAAGGATTGAGCTTTGTTTTATCTTCAACCATTATATTTTTTACCGTGTTTTTTTGCTCCTTAATAATATGATCACTTGTATCTTCAAGTGCTTTATCATTGTTACAAGCGCTAACAAAGATCCATACAAGGGTTAACAGAATTCTTTTTACAGTCATATAACACTCCTAAAATTCAGGTTCCATTTAAAAATCAAAAATAATTGATTTCTTGTTTTTCTAAAAATCGCCACTCTCCTGGTTGTAAATCATTATCTGGCTTTAAATTTTTACTAAGAGAGAGTTTTCCAATTGACAGTCGATGTAGTTTTGTCACCGAAGAGCCTACAGCCGCTATCATTCTTTTAACCTGATGATAGCGCCCTTCTGTTATTGTCAAAGTTATCATATTATGCTCAAAGATTGAAACTTTAGCCGGTTTAGTTGGTTTATCCTCTCCGGTTAACATTAGACCATTTTCTAATCGCTGTATATTTTCAGCAGACAATTTTTCACTCGTTGTTACTAAATATGTTTTATTTTGTTTGTGCTTGGGTGATGTTATTCGGTGAGTCCATTGACCATCATCACTAATTAAAACAAGGCCTGTGGTATCTTGATCTAAACGCCCTGCAAAATGCAGGGAACTCGAAGTAATGTGAGTGATTAAATTTAAAGCGCTAGGATAGTTTTCATCTCTTGTAGAGCAAACATAACCTTTTGGCTTATTTAACAAAATATAGACAGGAGAAATCTCAGTTAATACTACGCCATTAAAACAAACTTGTTGTTCAGCATTAACAATATAACCGGCTTTTTTTTGAATTTGTTGGTTAACAGAGACGCAACCTGAGGTTATTTTTTTCTTTGCACTAGAACGAGTGCATGCTAATGATTTGGCAATGTGCTTATCTAAACGCATTTATCTAATCTACAGTCACTAAGTCGTTTTCCATCGTTTTAATGAATCAATATCGCTTTGCTTTGCTTCAACCCATACATTTTTCGTTTTGCCATTACCATTGATATTGTAGTGCTCTTTCTTCCAAAAGGTCGCTTTGTGTTTAAGGTAATCCATAATATATTCGGCGGCCTTAAAAGCTTGCAGGCGATGCAAGGCACAAGCTCCAACAAAAACGATGGGATCACCAACTGACAAATAACCAACTCGATGAGCAACAATGACTTTATTTAATTGCCAACGTTTAATTGCTTGGCAAGCAATTTCAGTTAATAACGATTCGGTCATTCCTGGATAATGTTCTAGCGTCATCCCTGTTAAGTTTTGTTCCTCATGCGATACTCTAACATTACCCGTAAAGATAACTGAAGCACCGCTTTCACCTTGATTGCTTTGAATAGAACAATTAAGTAATGGTATGTCCAAAGGCTCTTCTGAGACTAAAATTGAAAACTGATCCGAATGACTATCTTTAGCAGAAACGTTCATTGTATTACCCACCAGTTACTGGTGGAAAAAAGGCAATCTCATCACCCTCTTTTAGTTGATAGGAAAAATCAATCATTTGTTGATTACATGCTATTTTGACACTTTTATTAGCCTCAACAAAGATTGTTTGCCATTCATCTCCTTTGCTAGCTAATAACGAACAAATACTGGTTAAATTAGAACTGTCTTCAACAGAAAGTTGTAATTTGTCACAATTTAACCGCTCTTTAAAGCTAGCAAAAAATAGTACTTTAATATTAATCATTTAATTTCCATTAAAATATTAGTTGTTCTCTCTTTTCCAATCACCCGATTTTCCACCTGATTTTGTTTCTAATTGTATATTAGAAATAACCATCTCTTTGTCAACAGCTTTACACATATCATAAATTGTTAAGCCGGCAATAGATGCGGCGGTTAAAGCCTCCATTTCGACACCCGTTTGACCTGAAACCTTGCAAAGTGTCTTGATCTGAATTGAATCATTATCCCAGTCTGGCTCCAAATCAACTTTGATTGAGGTCAATAGAAGTGAGTGACACAAAGGAATTAAGTCCGCTGTTTTTTTTGCGGCTTGGATTGCTGCTATACGTGCAACAGCTAATACATCACCTTTTTTGTGCTCTCCATCAACAATCATTTGCAGCGTATTTTTAGACATTTTGACCGTTGCAGAAGCTTTTGCAATACGAGAAGTTGTCAGTTTTTCTCCAACATCGACCATTTGTGCTTCGCCTTTGTCATTTAAATGGGTAAAATGGTTCATAATTTCGAAGTCTTCTTATAAAGGGTTAATCAATGGATCATATTCATGTGACTGTGGCAGCTATTATAAAGCGAAACGATGAATATTTGTTAGTAAAAGAACGAGCGAGTTCAGGAGCAATCGTTTTTAATCAACCTGCTGGGCATGTTGAACTTAAAGAATCTCTATTGGATGCGATTATTCGAGAAGTTAAAGAAGAAACAGGCTTAACATTTAAACCTTCTGAACTGGTCGGCACCTATCTATTAAGCCCTGCAACTAATGGAAAAACTTATCTGCGCTTTTGCTTTACTGGTGAAGTTCCTGCTGAGCAACAACCAAGCCCTCAGGATCCTGACATATTAGATAATTGCTGGTTTACGATTAAACAAATTACGGATATGAAGCGTACAGAACTTCGTAGTGCTTTGGTACTACAATGCTTAACCGATTATATAAACGGTAAGCGACAGCCTTTAAGTTCTATAAACTTTTGTAGTGATGAACATCAACTTGCTGATCACTGTTACCGTCAATTATCGTGATTTTCATGCTGGCAAATTCAAAGCGTTGTCTTTATATACATCAGAAAACATCTCATAGACTATGATAAAAGCAAATAATAATATGATTGAAAAAAACAACGACGTCAGCAATACAAAAGTAGTTGTTGGTATGTCCGGCGGTGTTGATTCTTCTGTTGCCGCTTATTTATTAAAGCAGCAAGGTTACCAAGTGATTGGTGTTTTCATGAAAAATTGGGAAGAAGATGATACCGATGATTACTGTTCTGCCGCTGAAGACATGGCCGACGCAAAATCAATAGCGGACAAATTAAATATCCCTTTTAAAACGATTAATTTTTCTGCTGAATATTGGGACAATGTATTCGAATATTTTTTGCAGGAATATCGCTCTGGTCGTACACCCAATCCAGATATTATGTGTAATAAAGAAATTAAATTTAAGGCTTTTCTTGATTACGCAACACATTTAGGTGCCGAATATATTGCTACTGGCCACTATGTTAGAGCAGAAAGAACTCAAGATACTTCATTGATGTTGCGTGGCATTGATGCAAATAAGGATCAAAGTTATTTTTTATATACACTTAATCAGCAACAACTATCACGCTCGCTCTTTCCCATTGGAGAATTAGAAAAATCTGAGGTGAGAAAAATTGCCGAGCAACAAGGTTTTATAACCGCCAACAAAAAAGATAGTACGGGAATTTGTTTTATCGGCGAAAGAAAATTTAAAAATTTTCTTCAACAATATATCCCCGCACAACCTGGAAATATAGAAAATGATGAAGGTAAAATCATTGGTCAACATTCTGGCTTAATGTATCACACTCTAGGACAAAGGAAAGGTATTGGCATTGGAGGCTTATCCGATTCATCTGAACAACCTTGGTATGTGGTTGCCAAAGATCTTGAACGTAATGTTTTAATTGTGGGTCAAGGTCATGAACATCCACTCATGCAAAGTTATGGGTTAATTGCTTCTCAATGGCACTGGGTCAATGAAAAAAACATTTCTAATTCTTTTTCTTGCACAGCAAAATCTCGTTATCGACAAAAAGATTTTAAATGCCGTGTAGAAAAGATGGATAACGAAAATTGGAAAGTGACATTCGATGAAAAACAAAGAGCAGTAACACCGGGGCAATCTATCGTGTTATATCAAAATGAATATTGTCTTGGAGGCGGTATCATTGATACTATTTTGCAGTAGCAATATAGTATTCAAGCATTTCTTATATAACTGACAAACGGACAATAATTAATTTTAATTAAAAGCAAAATAATGAATATGAATATGAATATGAATATGAATCAAAAAACTATTGACCAAGTAATTGCACTCGCAGGTATCTCTCAATCTATTCGAGCGGTGCAAAATATCGCTTGGAAAGGTGATACAAATACAAATGATTTAAAATCTGTTCTTTTAAGTTTGTTACAAATTAATGCTAAGTCTGCTGCATCCGTTTATAACAGTAGCTTTGAATTAAGTAGTGGTTTGCGCTTGATTAAGCAACAACTTGATGCAAACAGTAACGGAAAAGATACTGAATTTGTTGGCTTGTTAATTAATGTTTTGAGTTTACAAAAACAATTGAGTAAAAATAATACTATCATGGCGTTATTAACAAAAAAAATATCGCAATTATCGACACAATATGAAAATAAGGATTATGAACAAGATGATAGTACTTTTGAGCAATTACTCATTGACTGTTCCGATATTTATCAACAAACAGTTTCTAAACTGCCTACCCGTATTCAAGTAAAAGGTGAGCCAAAATATCTTAAAGAAAATAAAAATCAAATAAAAGTAAGAGCGGCTTTGTTATGTGCCATGAGAAGTGCTTTTTTATGGCGTCAATCCGGAGGAAGTCGTTGGAATTTTTTGTTTCACAAACAAAAAATTCTTGATGCTGTTAACTTTATTATTAAAAACCCACAAAAATAATCGTTGTAGCTAATCTCTTTTATCTTCGAGAACTCACGGTCACACGATTACGACCCATTTTTTTAGATGAATATAATGCTGAGTCGGCTCTTTTAAATAACTCTGTTATATTTTCGTTCTTCATTAATTTCGCAATACCAAAAGAACAACTTAGTTTAACGTCTTTTGTCCACCCCATATCAACAATACGTTTTCTTATTTTTTCTGCGACTTGCTGAGCCTCTTCTAAAGATGTATGGGGACACAACAAGATAAATTCTTCACCTCCCCATCGTCCAAAAACATCATCACTTCGGGTATTTTCTCTCACAAGATCGGCAAAAGCGATCAGTATTTCATCACCAACATCATGACCAAATTTATCGTTAATTAATTTAAATTTATCTAAATCCATAAAAATAATCGAAAAGTCAGTTTTATGTCTTTGGGCATTAGACGTTAGTTCGTAAATATGGTTTCTTAGACCTAGTCTATTATAAGTATTCGTTAAAAAATCTTGATGCGCTAATTCTTTTAATTCTCTTTTTTCTAACTCTAGAGCAATATTTATTTGTGAGATTTTTCGCTCTCTAAGTTGAAATTCTGCTATGGCACGCCGAGTTGAAATAACATAAACCAATAAATACAGTATTGCCATACTAAACCAACCAAATATTATAATTAAATAAAATGTTGTTTCAGTAATTTTTTTACCAACAAAAGTTAAATCATGGATCTTAATTGTATGAAAGCCATTTGGCGTTGTTCCGCCAGTAGAAAGTTCTATGTAAGAAACATTAGTTAAATCACGAGAAGCTCGTTGCGGATCAATTTTATTTTCATTAACCCACCAGTTAGCTACTTTAAAAGCGGTTAAAGGAATTAGGTAAGGTTTGTCTTCATCATTAGGATTGTATGAAAACTCATTCACTTTGTAAGTTTGAGTATCATCAACAATGGAATAACTATTATCAAAATGGCGCAAATAAATTCTAATCGCATTATCACCAGGACCTTCGATAGAAATATTTAAGCTCAAATGAGTGTACTTAGTGAAATCGATCCCTTCTGGTGCTTTTTTAAACACCATGTATATTTCACAAAAAGGCCATTGATATTTATCTTTCAGTTCACAATTAAGCGTTATTCCATCACTACTGTGTGAAAAAGACGCTACACTGGCTCCGCCCATAGGCCTGTCATCAACTGTATCCATTTTAAAATCAGAGTCTGCATCAAGTACAAAGGAGTTATTCATACCGTAGTTATACCAAGCGAAAAGCCCGATTGTTAGAACTACAAGTATCAATGTGGCACGAAAAAACCATTTTTGAAGGGATGATAGTATTTGCAATGCTTGCTCTCTTAATTTCCTATTAACGCTATAAAGCTGACAACCCTAAAAATCAGGATTTCCATAAAAACGGGTTAACGATCATTAACTTATCATTCAACATTAAAAGTATAGCTTAAAATTAATTTAGCGTGGCAATAATAAATTATTCATTCGCTTGTTGAATTTTAATTTTCCATATCGCAGGTCCAGTTTTATGCACTGAATCCCCCTTTGTGTCTACGGCAACAGTAACAGGCATATTCTCAACAGTAAACTCATAAATAGCTTCCATACCGAGCTCTTCAAAAGCAACAACCCTTGACTCTTTTATTGCTTTAGAAACTAAATAAGCCGCGCCGCCAACAGCCATTAAATAAACCGCCTTATTTTTAGCAATTGATTTTAAAGCAATATCTCCACGTTCGGATTTACCAATCATTCCCATTAAACCCATACCACCTTCTGATTTATCCGTTAACATTAGATCCGAATATTTGTCCATTCGTGTTGAGGTTGTTGGCCCAGCAGGTCCAACAACTTCATCGCCAACAGGATCAACGGGCCCAACGTAATAAATAAAACGACCTTCAAAATCGACCCCTTCAGGTAAAGATTTTCCATTATCAATGAGATCTTTAATTTTTTTATGGGCGGCATCTCTGCCAGTAAGAATTTTTCCACTGAGTAATAAAGAATCACCTGGTTGCCAACTGTCTATTTCTTGCTGGCTAATGTTATCTAAATTCACTTGTTTTATTTTGCTTTGATCGGTTTGTTGAATTTCTGGCCACTCAGTTAAACTGGGTGGAGAAATATAACTTGGTCCACTTCCGTTTAAGGTAAAATGAGCATGACGAGTCGCTGCGCAATTTGGGATCATGGCAACAGGTAAAGAAGCGGCATGTGTTGGGCAGTCTTTAATTTTAATATCTAGTACGGTGGTCAAGCCTCCTAGGCCTTGAGCGCCAATTCCTAGTTGATTCACTTTTTCCATCAGTTCAAGTCTTAATTTTTCGACCGATGTCTCCGCGCCTTTTTCCTCTAATTCTTGTATATTTATAGGATCCATTAAAGATTCTTTAGCCATCAGCATTGCTTTTTCTGCTGTTCCACCAATGCCTAAACCTAACATCCCTGGAGGGCACCACCCTGCTCCCATTGTAGGTACTGTTTTTAGTACCCAATCAACAATCGAGTCATTGGGATTTAGCATTACAAATTTACTTTTGTTTTCTGAACCGCCTCCTTTAGCCGCTACAGTCACTTCAACTGTGTCTCCAGCCACCATTTCGACATGGACCACTGAAGGTGTATTGTCTTTTGTATTGACTCTTGGACCAATAGGATTTTTAACGATTGATGCTCTTAATGGGTTATCAGGATTCAGGTAAGCTCGACGAACCCCTTCATCCACTAATTCTTGCACGGTTAAATCACTTTGCCATTGTACATCCATACCTATTTTTACAAAGCTAGTTACAATGCCTGTATCTTGGCAAACTGGACGTTTACCTTCAGCGCACATCCTAGAATTAATTAATATTTGAGCGATTGCATCTTTAGCGGCAGGATTTTGCTCTTTAAGGTAAGCTTGATGCATTGCGTCGATAAAATCTTTAGGATGATAATAAGAAATATACTGTAAAGCACTTTCAACACTATCAATAAAATCTTGTTGCTTAATGACGGTCATTTGCTAATTCTCCATGCAATCAAATTTAGATTTACTATTTAACCTCAGCTCGGGATAAGAGCAACCATCCAGCATAACTATAACCATAGCCATTTAAGATGGGTATATACATTATATATGAAAAAAAGGGTTTAATCTGAATGTGTTTAAGTACCTTGTAGACACAAAAAAGCCGGTCATAAGACCGGCTTTTTGATTTGGCGTCCCCTAGGGGGTTCGAACCCCTGTTACCGCCGTGAAAGGGCGGTGTCCTAGGCCTCTAGACGAAGGGGACTTAAGACTTTAACTTGAGAAAAATTCGTTTTTAAAAACTTGCTCACCTCAAGAGCGCGCCATTCTATAGTCACTCGAGTGGCTTGTCAAAAGCTATTTTAGTTTTTTTTAAATTCTTATCAATTTAATGCTTTTTCATCCATATTTAGCCTTCCATTTACCAATTGAAACTGTTTTTGCATAGAAGAAGCGAGCCTAAGATCATGAGTCACAATTAAAAAACTAGTCTCTTCATCTCTATTTAATTCAAACATCAGATCATTAACCGTTTGAGCGGTTAAACTATCAAGATTACCAGTTGGTTCATCAGCTAAAATGCATTCTGGCCGAGTGACAATGGCTCGTGCTATAGCGATGCGTTGCCGCTCTCCCCCGCTTAATTCTGCTGGCGTGTGTGATTGTCTATCTACCAAGCCAACTTTACTAATAATCTCCGACGCCCTTATACGCGCCTTTTTTTCTGATACGCCACCAATAATAAGCGGGATAGTCACATTTTCAAGTGCGGTAAACTCGCCTAACAAATGATGAAATTGATAAACGAAACCCAGCTTTTTATTTCGTAATTCGCCTTGCTTTTTAATGGACAATTGATGAATGTTTTGTCCTGCAATAAGCACCTCCCCCTGATCTGGCGAATCAAGCCCGCCTAATACGTGAAGCAAGGTGCTTTTTCCCGAACCGGAGGTACCAATAATGGCAACCATATCGGCCTTGTTAACCTCTATATCAACACCTTTTAAAACTTCAACGTACTTTTTTCCATCTTGGAATGTTTTACGAATTGCTTTTCCAGATAAAATCGAATTTGAATTATTCATATCTTAGAGCCTCTGCTGGCTTAGTTTTAGATGCTTTCCAAGCGGGATATAAGGTGGCTAACGTGCTCATAACTAATGCTGAAATAGCAATGGTAATAACATCTGACCAATCAAGAACCGAAGGTAAAAACCCAATAAAGTATACATCTCCAGGCAACACTTGAACACCAAATAAATTTTCAATATACGCCACAACTTGTTGTAAATTTGTTGCTAAAGTGACTCCGCCAACAACGCCAAAAATGGTTCCAAAAATTCCGTTCAGACTACCTTGAACAATAAATATTTTCATAATAGTCGCAGGAGAAGCACCTAATGTTCTTAATATAGCAATGTCAGATTGTTTATCCGTTACTACCATCACCAAAGTACTCACTATATTAAAAGCGGCAACAAAAATAATAAAAATTAATAAAATAAACATCATTTTCTTTTCCATTTTTACCGCTTTAAATAAACTTCCATGAGTATAATTCCAGTCGGAAACATAAAATTCATCACTAATTGTCTCTCGCAATTGATAAGCGGTGTATGGCGCATCTAAAACATTTTTAGTCGTTACTCGTAAATTTGATACTTTATTGCCTTTACGCATTAATACCGCAGCATCTTTAATGTGAATCATGGCAAACATGCCATCAAGTTCTGACTTAACTTCAAATAAACCAACCACTTTAAAGCGTTTGTATCGAGGAGAAATGCCTGCAGGTGACACAGTTGCGCCATCAGCTAACAAAACAGTCACTTTATCGCCAATGCTAACGCCTAAACTGCTTGCCATGCCGATCCCTAAAATAATACCAAAGTCACCTGGTTTTAAAGAATCAAGCTCGCCAGAAATCATATAATCATTAACAATTGAGACCGCTTTTTCTTTCTCTGGCAGGATGCCTTGAATTAATCCGTACTTCGTATAACTACGATGTCGAAACATCGCCTGCGCATCAATAAAGGGCGCAGCAGCCACAACTTGATCATTTTTTAATACTTCGGCTTCCAAGCTTTTCCAGTCTTCGAATCCATTCCCTCGATCTCCAACAACTATATGAGGAACCATGCCTAAAATTCGTTCTCTTAATTCTGCTTCAAAACCATTCATGACCGACATGACAGTAATTAATACAATAATACCTAACGCAATGCCTAACATGCTGACTAAAGAAATAAAGGAGATAAAATGATTGTCTTTTTTAGCTCGGGTATATCGTAACCCAATCATTAAAGCGACTGATTTTTTCATAAAGACCCAAAAGTTGATGTGTTAAAGATTTTACGGACTAAAGTTTAATTCTATCAATACAATGATTCAGTAAACAGGCTTTTTTAAGGATTATTCAATTTAATCAGAATATATTAATGACTAACAGTCGTTAGTTGTCGTTGAAAATAGAGAATAAAGACAATTGTCTCTGTATTTAATTTAAAAATTTATGCTATAAATAGATCATCAATCCAAAATAGGACATTTTTGTGAACCCTCAAGTCCCTGAACAAACTGCTGAGCGACGACAATACTTTCGAATTAAGCATTCATTACTAATGAACTTTCAGCCTATTGAAGAAAACGAAGAGTTTGATGCATCAGCAAATGTTAAAGATGAGTCCCCAGATTCTTTTCATATTTTAAAAAAGATATACCACTTAAAACAAAAAAACCTTCAATTACTTGAGAAGTCTAGCTCCGATGATAATCTAACGACTCTGCATTTAAAGCAACAAAATAAGGAGTTTGAATCATTAACTGAATTGATTACTTCACATTTAGATATTGATTATAAAGAACTTTTGCAAGTAGACTTAAGTGGTGGTGGACTAAGGTTTATCTCCGACAAAGCTCTTCAGCTAGAACAAGCGTTAAAAATGGATATCGTCTTATTACCTGAGTTTTGCAACATTGTTGCTTACGGTCTAATTGTTGATTGTACAAAAACAAATAACAACAATTACCAAGTAGCAGTTTCATTTAGCCAAATTAGTGAGCCAGATAGAGATGCTATAATTAGACATGTATTTGAAGCTGAGTCTAAGCATTTAAGAAATCAAAAAGAAAAAAGTGCGAACTAGCTTTCAAAAATTACTACTCTTTAAAAAAGTATCAAAAATTTGCTTTAAATCAGCATCTTAGCAGAGTATATTAAGTGCTAATCTAATGATGGAGTCAAATCATGAAAAATTTAACTATTGCATGCGTATTAAACCTTATTATGGCTTTTAGCTCGTCGTTATTAGCTGAAAATATTGCTATTTCAGTTGCAGAGCAAGGTAATCCGTCTGTTAGCGCTCCAAGCAATGGACAAAAAATGCAGGATGTTGAAAGCCAATATGGTGAACCCCTGCAAAGAGCAGGTTCGGTAGGCGATCCTGCTATCACTAAATGGGTGTACCAAGCTTTCACCGTTTATTTTGAAAATGAGACGGTGCTACATTCTGTTATTCACAGAAGCTAGTGACTTTGAATATCCTTTTCACTATTAGCCCTCAGATCTTCAAGCTGTAGTCGTTGAGTCGGATAAGCCATTTCAGCATTATTGTCTTCTATAACTTTAGCGATGTTTAAAAGAATATTTTGCTTGATTGCATGATACTTCACCCAATCAGTCGTTTTAGTAAAGGTATACACAAAAAAATCAACGGATGATGCTGAGAAAGCATTAAGATTAACGATTAGTGTTTGTTGAGCATCTATTTCTGAATGCTGTTTTAGCATCTCTTTCACTTGATGAACAATATTTTCAGCCTGCGAAATATCGTCATAACGAATACCAAACGTTTCATAAATTCTTCGGTTGGTCATTCGAGACGGATTTTCAACAGTAATGCTATTAAATACGGCATTAGGGACATACAACGGCCTTTTATCAAACGTTTTAATGCGAGTTTGCCGCCAACCAATATATTCCACAGTTCCTTCTATTTCTCTATCACTTGAACGGATCCAATCACCAATAGAAAAAGGACGATCTAAATAGATAATTAGACCACCAAAAAAATTGGCCAATAAATCCTTGGCTGCAAAACCAATTGCTATCCCGCCGATACCACCAAACGCTAAAACAGCACTAATGCTAACCCCAAGGTTTTGGAGAATAAGCAAGACCGTCGTGATTGTCACAGAAACTCGGAGCAATTTACTAACGGCTTCAATAGTTGACTTATCTAATTTTTTTTCATCACTTCGATTTAAATTGCTAATAACAAGATTTTTCTCTGATTGTTGAATAAACCGAACTAAAGCCCATGAAACAACAACAACAATAAAGACATCCCGAAACGCTTGTTTAATGTCAATTCCCAATAAATACTGAAATATAATCCAAGCACCAATTCCCCAAATAAACAAAGTCACAGGCATGATTAAAGCCAGAATAATGGCATCATCCCAAACATTCTTTGTTTCATATAAGCGTTCAGTTAAACGTTTGCTGATCCTTCTCCACACAAAATTAATTAATAAGGTAACAAATACGGCTAGAAATACATGATAAATGTAGGTATTTTCGGTCAAACTGGCTTGCAGCCACAGTTCTAATTGCATCAGTGTCATTAAGATCTCAATAATAGTTGAAGTGAATTATGATAAAGTTAATACCGCTCGATTTAATTCTTTCCAGCGTTGTGTTTGTTTTAATTTTTTTAGACCAATAGCCAGTTTTGGATCAGCTTTCATTCGTTTTATTCGGCATTGTGATTCATTAGAAGATCGGTAATCTTTTAAGTGATATTGCATTTTAATAGCCTGCTCACGGTTGTTACAAAGCAGTACTAAATCACAACCAGCAGTCAAAGCTTTGTCCATGCGTTGAGTGTAATTTCCAACAATCTCAGCCCCTTTCATTGATAAATCGTCCGAAATAATAACCTTATCAAACTGTAATTTTTTTCTTAAATAATCGGTTATCCAAATTTTAGAAAAACCCGCAGGTAAATGATCAATTTTTGGATAAATAATATGTGCAGGCATCATCGCGGACAACTGAGATTTTAGTTTAATAAACGACTTCATATCATTGTTTTCTATAGTTTTTATATCTCTATCATCATAAGGGATGGTTAAATGCGAATCTTCAGTAACGCTTCCATGGCCTGGGAAGTGTTTTCCCGTTGAAGCCATTCCGGTCATTTTCATTCCATCCAAAAAGGCTGCTGCCAGTGGAATTATATTTTCAATTTTGTCTGAAAATGCACGTTTTCCTATCACTTTACTTTCCTTTAAGCCAAGATCTAATACTGGCGTAAAACTAAAATCACAACCAACCGATAACACCTCTAATGCCATTAACTGTGCAAACTGAAACGAATGTTTGAGCGCTTTTTCTGGCTCCTTAATATATAGATCACCTAAAACGGATAAAAAAGGTAACTCAGTGAACTCATTTTTAAACCGCTGAACACGTCCTCCTTCTTGGTCAACGGCAATTAAAATATTCGAGTTAATTTGCTTAATCGATTTTGTTAGCTGAAATAGTTGCTCTGCCGACTCAAAATTACGGGTAAATAAAATTAAACCGCCACAGTTAGGATCCGCGATGCAAGATTTATCTTCTTCGGTTAATTGAGTACCTGAAATATCTAGAAAAAGAGGGCCTACGGACATGCATTACCATTATTAAATATATCTAAAAGATTATTTTAACGTGAACTTACTAGAAGGTAAACTGATCTATCAAAATGGAAATACAATTTCATGGTGAAAAAATTGCTCTGAGACTAATTTTTTTTACTAACATTTATTTTTACTGAATAATTATCTTTTGCCGACTGCTATTTTTTACCTAAAAGTTGCTTTTTAATGGTTGCATTGAGTGGCCGTTCGCCTATCCATGTTTTTAAAAATGCAGAATAAAAGAGTTGACCTGATATAACGCCTTTTTGTTCACCATTGACACTCACCACCGTGCCTTTTTTAGGGTCATAATCAATACAAATTTCATCACCTTGTTTTATTTTTGTTCGCCAAATTTCATTAAATTGTTCAACAAAGGGCTTAAGTTGAATAAGCTCTTCTTCACTATGATTCACTGTAATACCAAGATTAATGCCTCGAATTAATGCATCAGCCTTTATCGATTGGTTTGTACGGATTAAAAAGCGTTTCTCACCAACATTATCAATAATTTCATCAACAGAGCCAGCGCCATTTTGCAAATAAAGCCCTCCAACATAAACAGCTTGTCTTGCATTTGATTTAATAACTGCTCCCTTTAAACGAAGCTCAGCACCGCCAGTAGAAAGTGTGACAACTTCATCGAGATCGATCCCGACAACGGCTTCGGCCGAACAAAGAGAAGTTAGAGAGAGGTATCCGGAAACAACTAAGATTAATATCTTATTCACAGTAATGCCTAAATAGTTAAGAATGTTAATAGTATCAATGCCTTGAAGTGATTTATTGTAATTATTGTTCTCAAGAGCTCTCAAAAACGTCAACACGAGAGTGCAGTGAACGAACAAGACTACAATAATTAACATCCTGTTGCAATTATAGTAGCTTAATTATTAACCAGGTTCTGTGCGCAGCTCACAGTGTTAAAAAAAGATGGCCATAAATACATTTTGTGTATGATTAAGACTATTGACCGGATAACTGATGTTTTGTTAATAGAAAGACACCATGCCCACCCCTTTCAAATTCTAACCAGGTAAATTCAATATTGGGGTAAGTCTCCTCTAAAGCATAAGCACTATTACCGACTTCAACAATAAGGATCCCATCGTCATTTAAATAATCTGCAGCTTGTTTTAGTATTTGTCGCGTAAGCTCTAAACCATCATCTCCTGACGTTAGGCCTAACTTAGGTTCAGACAAGTATTCTTGCGGGATGCTATCAAAATCTTCGGCATCCACATAGGGAGGATTTGAAACGATGATGTCGTATTTTTTATTTGTGAATTGCTCAAATAAATTCGATTCATAAAATGCGACATTGTCTAAATCAAAACGCTTTTTATTTATTTCAGCAACTTCAATACAGTCCAACGAAATGTCGCCTGCATCTACAATAGCATTAGGAAAATGCTGAGAACATGCAATAGCAATACAACCACTACCAGTACATAAATCAAGAATATTATGCACCTTGCTTGGATCAACCCAAGGCTTAAAGTTATCCTCTATCAATTCTGCTATTGGGGATCGGGGGATTAAGACACGGTTATCGACATAATATTCATTACCGCAGAACATCGCTTTATTGGTTAAATAAGCAACTGGAGTTTTATCTCTAATTCTACGTTGAACTCTATCAACCAAAAGTTTTTTCTCAGGTGTTATTAATTTTGATTGTAAAATAAGATCGGGGGTATCATCGGGTAAGCTGAGGCTTTGCAAGACTAATGTAACGGCTTCATCCCAGGCATTATCAGTGCCATGGCCGTAAAACAATGGTTCTTTTTCAAAACAACTGTACGCCCAACGAATAAAATCACGAATGGATTCTAATTCCAATACGGCGTAATCCAAATCTTTAGTAGAAAGCTGAACGGTATTATTTTTACTCATTGTTATAATCTCAACTATTTATTTCAATATCAATCTTTCTGGTGTAAAGCAGTCAACATACGATCCCTGACCTCTTCTACTAATTCATTTTTATTAGATGTTGTATATTGCGAAGCATCAACGGGCTGACATATTTCAACCTCAATTTTTTGATTTAAACAAATTTTAAGCTCTTTGCCAGCTTGTACGTTGTGAATACCTTTAACGGCAATAGGAACAATCATAGCAGAGGTATCAATTGCAAGGTGAAAGCCGCCTCTTTTAAAACGGCTAAGTTTACCATTTTTAGAACGTGTTCCTTCTGGTGATACCCACAATGTTATACCACCTAACATAAGTTCTTTTGCTTTTTGTAAATTTTTAAGTGCCTCGTCATGATTTTGTCTATCAATCGATATAAATTCTGCTCTTTTAAGAGCTGAACCAAATATTGGAATTTTGTAGAGCTCTTTTTTTGCCATAAATCTTACACTAAAATTAAGAGCCTTCACCGCAATAGGAATATCATACAAACTACTATGATTGGACATGATGATAATCGGCTTATCCTCAAACTTTTCTAGATTAGAAATACCTTTGACTTCAATTGTTAGCTTGATTAAGTTAAGTAAACGATTTGCCCAAACACTCAAAACACGGTCAATATATAAACGTGAATTACTGAGTAAATAAGAACTCAATATCATATTGATACATGCCCAAAGTGTAAATAAGCCCGTCATAAAGCTAATCCAATAAAATTGGATCTTGCCCGCGTTTTGTTTACCCATACTTCCTCTTTTTATGTGGTTTTTAATAGTGAGCTTAATCAACTGGTAGATATATTTTATTAACCTTACCGACTCTAATATTGTTGCTATCTGTAAAAAAATCCATTCGAATACACTGAGCAGTCTCAAAAGAATATAATTCACACCCAGGCGCTAAATATTGGCACAAATAGGAGACTATTGGCATATGACTAACAATTAATAATTGTTCATAATTCGTCGTTAATAAAAAATCCGCGAGTAATTTGTGATCAGCAGAGTGAATTAACAAATTTTCGGTTTCAATAGTTTGTGAAAAACCTAATTTTTTTTGCACTATTTTAGCGGTTGATACCGTTCGAGAAAGTGGGCTACTCAACATGTGCTTTGGTAATAAAGGGGAATCATTTAATAATTGTTCAATAACTGTTTCAACCTGCCTTTCACCTTCCGCCGATAAAGCTCTAGAAAAATCGCTCTCAAAATAATCAACTGCAAGCCCGTGACGCATAACCCAAAGTGATTTAATCATAATGATGTTTTTAACTTATTCATGTATTCAACTACAACGGTTTGGTTTTCATCGTTTAAACGAGGCCCAAATTGAGTCACTAACTGTGCCGAAGCAAAACTAGCTAATTGACCGGCTTGTTCAAATGAATATTCAGATGCTAGAGCATTTAAAAAACTTCCCGCAAATAAATCACCTGCGCCATTAGTATCAACAGCCTCAACCTCGTGCCCTGCAATGGTTATACGCTTTCCAGCCTGCACTAATAGAGCTCCTTTAGCACCTAATGTGATAACCAGACTTTTGGATATTTTTGACAAGTACAAAACCGCCTCATCTAACGTTGTACTATTAGAAAAGGCCATCGCCTCATCTAAATTACAAAAAAGTAAATCAACACCATCACCAATAATTCCATCAAGGCCTTCTCTACAAAATCGCACCATATTAGGATCCGATAAAGAAAACACTGTTTTTACGCCATTATTTTTTGCAAAGTCCATTGCTTTAATAGCTGCAGATAACGCGACAGGAGAGCTTGCAAGATAACCTTCAATATACAAATAGTGAGAATCTTTTAAGACTGTTTCATTGATTTGCTCGTAGCTAATATCACCGGTAATACCTAAAAAAGTATTCATAGTACGGTCTGCATCATCCGTTACTAAGACTAAACATTTACCTGTTATACCCTGCTGAAGCTGCTCAGTGGTTAAATTCGTTTCAACGCCTTGGTTAATTAAATCATCTTTATAAAAGATACCTGTTTCATCGGATGCCACTTTACAAGAATAAAAACAATGACTACCTAAGCTTTGCGCCGCAATAATGGTATTTGCCGCGGAGCCACCACAAGCGCGAGAATGTCTATTATTTTTAAACTCCTTGAATAAATCATCCTGCCGTTGTTCATCAATTAAAGTCATGACTCCTTTTTCTATACTTAACCGATTTAATTGCTCTACGGTTGTTTCGATTTCAAAATCAACCAGCGCATTACCCATTCCATATATATGATATTTTTTATTCATCAGTTATTCCAAATATAGTGAAGCTATATATTCAATTTTAACCGATCAATGCTCACGTTGAAATAACACAATTGTAAATAACTCTAATTAATCATTAATTTCTATTTAAAGACCTAGTCCTTATTTATTCTCATTATTTATCCAAACTTCTGTTACAAATATCAAAATAAATGCCATCTTTATTCCGTGATTCTGTATCTTTGTTAATAGAGAATGTTAAAATACTGCCTACCTGCAATCATACTGTTAATTTATGCAATCACTCTTCGTAGATAACCTGACGGTTATAGATTTTTCTTACTTTCATGCAAAACGAGGCATTGTGGGAGAAAGTCTTATATTAGATGTTGAGCTCTTTGGTGAGCTGAACGATGAAGGAATGTTATTTGATTTTTCATTTGTAAAAAAGCGTATCAAATCATGTGTAGATACTTTAGTTGATCACAAGCTATTAATTGCTCAGCAGCAAGAAAACATTGAAATAATACAGAGCCCTCAACAACTTCAGTTAACACTAAAAACTGAAAATAATGAAACATACATTCACACAAGCCCTCATCAAGCGGTTTTTTTAATTGAAGCGAAAGAAGTTACTCCAGAAAGCATCGCGCAAGTTATTCAGCAACAAATAAAAAAAATATTACCTGACAATGTTAGCAAGCTAAATATCAATCTTCGATCTGAAAAAATTGATGGTCATTATTATCATTACAGCCACGGATTAAAAAAACATTTTGGTGATTGCCAACGAATTGCACATGGACATCGGTCTAAAATCGAAATTTGGGAAAATGGTGTTTTTTCTGAAAGCCACACATTAAACATCGCTAAACTCTGGCAAGATATTTATCTTGCGACAAAAGAAGATATCAAATCAACGACTGTGATTGATAATCATGAATACTTAAATTTTGAATACCATGCTAACCAAGGATTATTTCAATTAACCATACCAAAACACCGTTGTTTTTTAATTGAAACGGATACGACTGTTGAATTAATAGCCGATTTTTTAGCGCGATACTTAAAACAAAAACAGCCGAAATCAGAATTTAAGGTGAAAGCTTATGAAGGTGTTGATAAGGGTGCTATTGTAAGCTATTAATAATTTGAATTTTTGAAGACGCCCATATAGTCATGTTTTTTCACCTAAAAGAACAACTTAAACCTAGAAACTTAACCATTTGGGAATGTTTTAATCCATGAGTAAAACCAGCCCATTAATTTTAATAAAATAGCTAATGATTCCTCACCTTGATATTAACAGCCCCTTCCCAAATATTAATCAAGCGTTAGCTGAGCCTAATGGTTTATTAGCCTCTGGAGCAGACTTATCACCTGAACGTTTAATTAATGCATATTCTAATGGGATATTTCCTTGGTTTAATAACAATGAACCTATTTTATGGTGGTCTCCCAATCCAAGAACTGTCTTTATACTTGAGCAATTCAAACCATCAAGAAGTTTGTTAAAATTTATTAAAAACACATCATTAACTGTCACCCTCAATAATGCTTTTGAACAAGTTGTTCAACGTTGCTCTGAGCCTAGAAAAGAACAAAACGGTACTTGGATCAATGATGATATAAAACAGGCCTACTTAAATCTTCATTTATCAGGAAAAGCTCACTCAGTCGAAGTGTGGCAAAATGATCAGTTAATTGGTGGCATTTATGGTGTTGCTATTGGTTATTTATTTTGTGGTGAGTCCATGTTTAGTGAAATATCAAATGGTTCAAAAGTTGCCTTAGCCTACTTAATTAGCTATCTTCGTGAAAAAGGATTTCCTATTATTGATTGTCAAATAAAAAACCCTCACTTAATAAGTCTTGGCGCTACAACAATTAAACGCAATGACTATTTGAGCATCCTAAATAAAACCATCAATCACTCCGTTGATAAGGCATTTTGGTCTGCTAAAACACTTCATTCTAAATTATTATTGACTACTCAGCGTTAACTTAACTATGGACAAAAATAGCAATAACCAAAGCCAAAAGCTTGAATTTTACATCACACCTGAACACGATTGTCCTTACGTTAATAAAAAACAATCAAAAACGCTATTTTTAACACCTGAATTAATTCCTGACGAGCAGATATATGACTGGTTAATTGCTAAGGGGTTTAGACGTAGTGGCGAGCATATTTATCGTCCACAATGTGCTCACTGTCAAGCCTGCATTTCAGTAAGGATCCCGAATGAAAAATTCAAACCTAATAAACAACAAAAACGCTGTTTAAAAAAAGGCAAACGTTTTACAACAAAAATTCATCCTGCAAAATTTGATACGACTCACTACCAACTGTTTGAAGATTACATTACTAACCGCCATGCGGATGGTGATATGCATCCAACGTCTCAAAAGAAATATGAAGAGTTTTTACTTAGCCACTCAATGAACACTCACTTTCTTGATTTTATTGAACCGACCAATGGCCAATTAGTTGCCTGTTGTGTTTTTGATCAATTAAAGAGCGGTTTATCTGCCGTTTACACTTTTTATGATACCAATTACTCTAAATTTAGTCTTGGTCGATTATCTATTTTGAATCTAATAGAACTAAGTTCTCAACTAGCTTTAGATTATGTCTATTTAGGTTATTGGATTAAAGAATGTCAAAAAATGTCATATAAAGGTGAATACCGACCTATCCAATGTTTTGTACAAGATCGTTGGGTAGATTTGAGCTAATCACCCCGTTGTCATTAACAAATATTTGCACAATTAACCTTAAGATAAAACTTTTGCTTATTAGATTAAAATCAGGCATTATACCCGCGGTTTTAACAATACGGATTAATCAAATATAGTATGGCTAAAGAAGAATGTATAGAAATGGAAGGCGTTGTACAAGAAACGCTTCCGAATACCATGTTTAAAGTTGAACTTGAAAACGGACATGTGGTTATCGCTCATATTTCTGGAAAAATGCGCAAACATTATATTCGAATTTTAACCGGAGATAAGGTCACAGTTGAAATGACACCTTATGATTTATCTAAAGGTCGCATTACATTTAGAGCACGATAGTTACCAATAGAATTCAAAAAGGTCAGTTTAATACTGACCTTTTTTTTGTTCTATTTTTCTCTTTTAAAGCTTAAGAAACTTCAATAGAGAAAATTTTAGCCTATTGCTTAATTGCTATTTCTTTTTTAGTCGCTATATCAAATATTAACTGCTGTTTCTTTTCATCAAAACCAACTACCACCTGGCCTCCATGAGATAAACGACCAAACAATAATTCTTCAGCTAACTGTTGTTTAATCTTTTCACGTATAATTCTAGCCATAGGACGCGCGCCCATTTGCTCGTCAAAACCAATCTCTGCTAGCCAATTTCTAGCTGGATGTGTGACTTCTAACGATACCCCCTTTTCATCTAATTGGCTTTGTAATTCAGCAATAAATTTATCCACAACAGAGCAGACAATTTCTTTATCAAGCGGATTAAACCACAGTACCGCATCAAGACGATTTCTAAACTCGGGTGAGAATGTTTTTTTAATGGCTTGCATATAATCAGTCTTGTTGGATTGTTTTTGAAAGCCAATACTCGATTTTTGCAGATCAGACGCACCGGCATTGGTTGTTAAAACTAAAATAACATTCCTAAAATCAGCTTTTCGTCCATTATTATCGGTTAACGATCCATGATCCATAACTTGGAGTAGTAAATTATAAACATCGGTATGTGCCTTTTCGATTTCATCGAGCAACACCACAGAATAAGGGTGTTTAGTCACCGCTTCAGTCAATAATCCGCCTTGATCAAAACCGACGTAACCTGGAGGAGCACCAATTAAACGCGATACCGTGTGAGCTTCCATATATTCAGACATATCAAAACGGATAAATTCCACACCTAAAATGTTAGCCAGTTGTTTGGTTGCTTCCGTTTTACCTACACCTGTAGGTCCAGCTAATAAGAATGATCCAACAGGTTTATCTTCTATACCTAACCCTGAACGAGAAAGTTTTATTGAATTGGATAACGTTTCAATCGCTTTATCTTGTCCAAAAACCACTAACTTTAAATTGCGTTCTAAATGTTTTAAGGTTTTCTTGTCGGAACTTGAAACGGTTTTAGCTGGGATTTTTGCCATTTTCGCAACAATGCTCTCTATGTCTTCTACACTGATTTCTTTATGACGAGAGGCTTTATCTTGAAGCTGTCTATTTGCTCCTGCTTCATCAATAACATCAATCGCTTTATCGGGCAATTGACGGTCGTTGACATAACGAGCCGATAAATTTGCTGCCGATCGAAGTGCCGCATCAGAATATTCAACTTGATGATGCTCTTCATAGCGACCTTTTAAACCTCTTAATATATCAATCGTATCTGAAATACTTGGTTCATCGATATCTACTTTTTGAAAACGCCTTGCAAGCGCTCGGTCTTTTTCAAAAATTCCACGATATTCTTGAAACGTTGTCGATCCCATGCACTTTAATTGGCCATTAGCTAACATCGGTTTAATTAAATTGGATGCATCCATCACCCCACCTGATGCTGAGCCGGCACCAATAATGGTATGAATTTCGTCAATAAATAAAACCGAATCTTCCTTTTCGCCTAACTCATGTAAGACGGCTTTCAAACGTTTTTCAAAATCGCCTCTATATTTAGTTCCGGCTAACAGCGCACCTAAATCTAATGAAAAGATTTCGGCATTTAAAATTACCTCAGGAACTTCCTTATCAACTATTCGCTTTGCCAAACCTTCTGCTATTGCCGTTTTACCGACTCCCGCTTCGCCAATAAGCAATGGATTATTTTTACGGCGGCGCGATAATATTTGAATCGTGCGTTCTAACTCGCTACCTCGACCAATTAATGGATCAATTTTTCCGCTTTTTGCTAATTCATTTAAATTAGCCGTATACGACTCAAGTGCCGTTTTTTGCTTTTGAGTGCCGTTTTCTGTCTCAGTAGTTGGTTGCCCTGTGGAATCATCTGCTGATTGCTCACTATCAACCTTAGAAATACCATGAGAAATATAATTAACAATATCTAAACGAGAAATATCTTGTTGTTGTAAAAAGTAAACCGCTTGGCTCTCTTGCTCACTAAAAATAGCCACTAAAATATTAGCGCCATTAACTTCTTTTTTTCCAGAAGACTGAACATGGAAAACAGCTCTTTGCAAAACACGCTGAAAACCTAATGTTGGTTGCGTTTCTATATCACCAGCTTCCATGGGTAAGGTTTGGCTAGTTTCATCAATAAAATCACGTAGTTGGAGCTGTAATTTGGGGATATCTGTACCACAAGATCTTAATACGCTAATACCCAAAGCATTATCAAGTAAAGCCAATAACAAGTGTTCTACCGTCATAAATTCATGACGCCTTTCTCTTGCATCCGTAAATGCAAGATTTAAAGTCAATTCTAAGTCTCTACTAAGCATGTTCTATACCTTCTCCAAAAACGACTTACAACAAAAAACCTAAAGACACCCTAATCATTCACTTCCATAATACACATTAAAGGATGCTCTGAAGCTCGTGAATACTCATTAACTAGTGAAACTTTTGTTTCAGCAATCTCTGCAGTAAAGATCCCTGCAACTCCTGCGCCATCATAATGAACTTGTAACATGACTTTGGAGGCCTGTTCTGCAGTTTTGTGAAAAAACTGTTTTAATACAGCAACAACAAAATCCATCGGAGTGTAATCATCATTCAGTAATAAAACCTTATACATAGAAGGCTGCCTAACTTCTGGTTGCCGTTCTGCAACAGATACACCAATTTCGGAATCATGATTTTTTTCAGTACTCATAGTTTATTTTAGTCAACCAATTGAATTGTTGTGTGTTTTTTTTATTAATTTGCAAAATATTTAGACCAGATTCCTAATATTTTTTCACTATTATAAGCACCTTATCAACTAAATATTTCATCAATGTTTTTCGTCTTGCATAACCTTATATTTGGTCATATCAATTGGATTTCAACCTGTAAAAATGGAATAAAAAGCACTATTGGTTAACACTTTAACTTTTAAAGGCTATTAACAGCATGTGATAACTTGACATTATTATTTAATTATGAGATTCATACATCCGCTTATAGGTTATGCGCAGTTATTATTAACTTATTTCTATAACTAAGCTATTAGTTTTTTAATAGATGTTTCTAATAAAAGAAAATGCAGGAGCAGTATATGACAACGGGAACCGTAAAGTGGTTTAACAATGCTAAAGGGTATGGATTTATTCGACCCGACGATGGTGGTGATGATATTTTTGCACACTACTCCACGATAGAGATGGATGGATACAAAAGCCTAAAAGCTGGGCAAGAAGTTTCTTTTGGCACTTTTGAAGGGCCTAAGGGTTTACATGCTCAAGAAATTAGTGCCATTGATGTAAAAACTGAGAAAGAATAGTACACCCTATTTTCAGCTTGTTACATTTTTCAACTAGCTATATTGAAGTGACTGTTTAAAAAATCGGACTATTTTCTAATCTGAGTCTAGTTAAGTGTTTTTTATTGTCTATGATTTTAACAACCAAAAGACAGTAATCACTTCATCTCTTTAGTCAAAGCGTTCAGGTTTGGCTAAAAACTTTCTGCGTTAAAAGTCTAATAGCCACCCTTTTCAACAAACTCAAGCACTAAAAAGATTCATAGATGACTCATAGTAGTTTTTAATCCGTTGGTTAAAATAAGTCATCTAACTATGCTGATTAATAATTTGATTTAAAGTTTCACTAGGACACATAGCAGAAGCTGTTTTGACACGACTTGGTAAGTAATAACCATCAATATCAACAGCACTTCCTTGAGCTCCATTCAGTTCACTGATGATTTTTTCTTCATTATCAGCAAGTTCTTTAGCTATAACAGTAAAAGCATTAGCTAGTTTACTATCTTTAGACTGCTCGCTTAACGCTTTTGCCCAAAAAGCCGTTAAATAATAGTGGCTTCCTCTATTATCTAACTCGCCAACTTTACGAGACGGTGATTTATTTTTAAGTAAAAATTCTCCAGTCGCTTTATCCAAACATTCAGCAAGTATTAAAGCCTTCGGATTATCGTTAACTGTTGCCAAATGCTCTAAAGAAGCCGCTAAAGCTAAAAACTCACCCAATGAATCCCAACGTAAATGGCCTTCATCAACAAACTGCTGAACATGCTTAGGCGCAGAGCCTCCCGCTCCAGTTTCAAACAAACCTCCACCATTCATCAGAGGAACAATTGAGAGCATTTTTGCACTAGTGCCAACTTCTAAAATTGGAAATAAATCCGTTAAATAATCTCTTAAAACGTTACCTGTTACTGAAACGGTATCGTTACCATTTCTGATCCGTTTAATAGAATATTCAACCGCGTCTACGGGTTTCATAATTTGAATATCTAAGCCGTTGGTATCGTGATCTTGTAAATAGATATTTACTTTTTTGATTAATTGAGAATCGTGTTGACGGTTTTCATCAAGCCAAAAAATTGCAGGGTCGCCTGTTGCTCTCGCCCTATTTACCGCTAATTTTACCCAATCTTTTATTGGCGCATCTTTAGCCTGACACATTCTCCAAATATCACCTAGTTCAACCGCTGTTTCTAACAAAACATCCCCAGCGCTATTAGTCACTTGAACTTTTCCGTCAGCAGGAATTTTGAATGTTTTATCGTGCGAACCATACTCCTCTGCTTTTTGAGCCATTAAACCAACATTTGAAACACTTCCCATAGTAACGGGATCATAAGCACCATTGGCTTGACAATCTTCAATGACTTTTTGGTAAAACTCTGAGTAACAGGTATCAGGAATGACAAATTTAGTATCGTGCAACTGTCCATCCGCACCCCACATTTTTCCAGAAGAACGAATATATGCAGGCATTGATGCATCAATAATGACATCATTTGGCATATGTAAATTAGTAATCCCTTTATCAGAATCAACCATTGCAATAGCTGGCCTATTTTCATAACAAGCTTGAATGTCCGCTTCTATTTCTAGTTGTTGCTCATTAGGTAGTTCCGCAATTTTTGCAAACAATGCGGCTAAACCATTATCAGGATTAACGCCGATTTTTTCAAACGTCGATGCGTGCTTTTCGAAAGCGTCTTTAAAAAATACGGAAACAGCATGTCCAAACATAATTGGATCTGATACTTTCATCATTGTCGCTTTTAAATGAATTGAAAATAATACCCCTTTCTCTTTTGCATCTTGCATTTGCTCTTCTAAAAACACCCTTAATGCCTTTTGGCTCATACAAGCCGTATCAATTATCTCTCCGGCCAAAACAGGCGTGGATGCCTTTAATATAGTGCTATCACCTTGCGAACTAACTAAGGATATCGTTAAGTCATCATTTTGAGAAAGCGTACAAGACTGTTCACTGTGGTAAAAATCGCCATTACTCATATTGGAAACATGAGATTTAGAATCACTACTCCACTTGCCCATAAAATGAGGATTGTTTCGTGCATATTGCTTGACTGATGCAGGAGCTCTTCGATCTGAATTACCCTCGCGTAAGACAGGATTAACCGCACTTCCTAATACCTTCGCATATTGCCCACTGATTTTCTTTTGTTCTTCTGTTTCAGGATTGCTTGGGAAGTCTGGTATTGCATAACCTTTAGATTGCAATTCTTTAACGGCTTCAATTAATTGTGGAATAGACGCACTAACATTAGGTAACTTTATGATATTTGCTTCAGGAGTCTTCGCTAAAGCACCTAACTCTGATAACGAATCGAACACTTTTTGTTCATCGCTTAAATAATCTGGAAAATTAGATAGAATACGAGCGGCTAGAGAAATATCTCTAGTTTCTACATCAACATCAGCGGACTTAGAAAATGCTTTTACAATTGGTAATAATGAATATGTCGCTAAAGCTGGTGCTTCGTCAGTGATCGTATAAATAATTTTAGATTGAGTCATTGTTTTTTCCTAAATTAAAGCTTTATTGCTGAGCTGGGGTTAATTCCAATTGGACGAGATTATACTGCATTTATTTAAGCCAATATACTGATAAAAGTCATTAACTTATGACAAATTTACTGTAACTGCAAAATAACTATATAACGGTGATTCTTTAGTTTAGTATTAAATTCATAGAATTATTTCTAATCTCGCGCAAAATATTTTTTTCAGTCAAATCAAGATAAAACTTATGCCTATTAATAAAACATCTTATCCACCTCGCACACCTACACAAAGACATAAAAAAACATTCAAAAATAAAAAACGGGCACAACCATCAAATAACAAAACGATTCTTTGTTTATTTAACAAACCATTTAACACGTTGTGTCAATTCACCGGTGAAGAGCAAGATTTAACACTGGCAAACTTTATCAAGATAAAAGACATCTATCCGGCAGGTCGATTAGATAAAGATTCAGAAGGGTTACTCTTACTCACCAACAATGGAAAATTACAAAATAAAATAAGCCACCCTCAACACAAAATGGAAAAAACTTATTGGGTTCAAGTCGAGGGAGAAATATCAGATCAAGCGATAGAAGAGCTTCAAAAAGGTGTTAAATTAAAAGATGGCAGAACAAAACAGGCAAAAGCAAAAAAAATAGACATTGACAAACAGCATCCACAACTATGGAAAAGAGATCCGCCTGTACGTTTTCGAAAGAATATAGCAACCAGTTGGGTAGAGCTAAGCATTAAAGAAGGCAAAAATAGACAAGTAAGACGAATGACCGCCGCGACCGGTTACCCAACACTACGACTTATTAGAATGTCTATAGGTCCTTGGAGTGTTAGCGATTTAAAACCCGGTGAGTACAAAATAACAAAGTCGGATAAGCCTTCCTCAGAAGATCATTAAACTTCTAAAAAAGGCTCGGCTTTGAAATTTGTCAACGCTAATATTTTTACCTACCATCGTTTAAAAATAAGTGACGTATTAATTCCACCAAACGCAAAATTATTACTCATGACATATTCATTTTTCATGACGCGCCCTTTGTCTACAATGTAATCTAAATCACCACATTGTTCATCAACATTCGTCAAATTAATCGTAGGTGCGTACCAATCATTATTCATCATTTCAATTGTCATCCAGCTCTCAATAGCTCCACAAGCCCCTAGAGTGTGCCCTATATAGCTTTTTAACGAGCTTATTGGCATATCAGAACCAAAAACACTTTCAGTTCCTTTAGTTTCCGCAATATCTCCACGTTCAGTAGCTGTACCATGTGCATTAACATAGCCGATGGCGTTTGAAGAAACATTCGCATCTTTTAAGGCCAATTCCATAGCAACAGACATAGTTTCAGCATCAGGCTGAGTAATATGGTTACCGTCAGAATTACACCCAAATCCTACTATTTCAGCATGAATTTTTGCCCCTCGGGCAATAGCATGTTCTAGCTCCTCCAAAATAAGCGTGCCTGCACCTTCCCCAATAACTAACCCATCACGCTCTCTATCAAATGGTCGAGGCGTTAGATTCGGCGTATCATTTTTTGTGCTAGTGGCAAATAAGGTATCAAATACAGCTGATTGAGTTGGGCACAACCCTTCTGCTCCGCCAGCTATCATCATAATTTGCTTTCCAAATTTAATTGATTCATAAGCGTAGCCTATTCCTTGGCTACCGGATGTACACGCACTACTAGTTGTAATAACCCTCCCCTTTATTCCAAAAAAAAGAGCTATATTAACAGGCGCTGTATGGGACATCATTTCAATATATGAAGTTGCCGTCATTCCTGACATCGAGCCAGTTTGAAGCATATTCCCAAAGACTTTAACTGGCTCAGAACTCCCTCCACAAGAACCATATGCAATTCCCATATTTCCATTTTTAATAATTGGATCATCAAGTAAACCAGCATTTTTTAATGCAAGTTCTGATGCGCGAGTTGCTAACAATGCAACTCTACCCATTCCTCTAATTTTCTTTCTAGTATAATGTTTTGGTTTTTCAAAATTTAATATAGGTCCTGCTAATCTCGTATTCAACGCCTCATAACGCTCCCAATCAGCCATTCTACAAATACCGCTACGTTTATCTTTGAGGCTAACTAATACAGATTTCCAGTCTTGTCCTATAGAGGTCAAGCCTGCCATGCCAGTCACTACTACACGCTTCATTAAACTAACCCACCATTTACAGAAATTACTTGTCTAGTGACATATGCGGCTAAATCAGAAAATAAATAGCTAACACATCCAGCTATTTCTTCAGGTTTTCCTAATCGCCTTGCTGGGATCATCTTCTTTATCTCGGATAAAGGTAATTCATTAATCATGTCCGTTTCAATTAAACCTGGAGCAACGCAATTCACAGTGATTTTACGCTTAGCTAATTCTAGAGCCAATGATTTTGTTGCTCCAATAATCCCAGCCTTAGCTGCGCTGTAATTTACTTGACCGCGATTGCCGACAAGGCCAGAAACAGAGGATAATGTGACTATACGGCCACCCTGTTTTTCTCGTACCATAGGCATAATTACGGGATGTAATACGTTGTAAAAGCCATCCAAATTAGTGCGGATAACAGTATCCCAATCTTCACTTTCTATTGAAGGAAAAGCATTATCTTTAGTAATTCCTGCATTACAGACAACACCATAATAGACTCCATTGGTAGAGATATCGGACTCTAATACCTCTCGACATTCATCACGGTCACCAATGTCAAACTGTAAAACGTTAACCTTTGTCCCTCCTAATTTAACACACTCATCTTTAACAGCCTCTGCAGCTGTTAGGTTTTTGTGGCAATGAATAATCACGCTAAACCCGTCTTTGGCTAATTGCATTGCTATTGAACGACCAATACCGCGACTTGAACCGGTAATTAATACTCGTTTACTCATAAAACTGCACCTTAAAAGATCTAGCGACCATTAAATTTGTATTATTTTCTTAACATCAAAACACATTCTATCAAAAAATCATATCTGAGAGCTAACTTATAAACAGTTTAGGATTCTACTAAGAAAAAAAATCTGTTTCAGATTGAGGTGAAAACACATTCAACTTAGCTGAGCAAAGAAGCTTGTTTTGACAATAAATATTACAATCGTACCCCGCCAAACCGCTTTCTTCAAGATACAATTTTTGAGCTCTTATTCTTAAAGACTGGCCTAAATTAAAATTAACTACCTCTGACTCAAAGCGACGACATCCGAGTAGCAGGCCAATTTTTATCGGTTCACTTGCTAACATTGCTTGAACCCCAGCATGAACACCTATTGACTGAGCCATATATTCGATGCCCACCCATGCAGGTACTCCACATGCTTTATTATCATAAAACAAGGACTGCTCGTTGATCGTTACTTCACAATCAACATATTCATCCTGAGCTTCTATTAAATTCGTTATTAAAATCATAGGTGATGCGTGTGGGAGAAGATCCGCTAATGCCACTTCATGTAGGTCGGGTTTCATTTTAAAATATTTCCTATTATCACAGATGCATTACTACCACCAAAAGCAAAAGAGTTACTGAGAAAATAATGCTGTTGAACTTCTAAAACAGTGTCAGAAGTAACAAAATTGATCTTACTTAAAGATGGATCAACATTTCCATCCCACAAGTGCGGAGGTAATTTTTGTTTCGTATTATAACCAGACAATGTTAACCAACATAAAGCGATCTCATTTGCCCCTGCAGCTCCTAAAGTGTGTCCTATCTGCCCTTTCGTAGAACTACAAAAAACACCATCGCCGAAGACTCGGTTAATTGCCTTACTTTCCATTTCATCATTTTTACGAGTAGCTGTACCATGCAAATTAATATAATCGATATCCGCGGGTTCCAGTCCTGCATCATTTAACGCTGCTAGAATAGCGGCTTCAGCTCCTAGACCTTCAGGTTCAGGCGAAGAAATATGATATGCATCTGCAGAACAACCAACACCAAAAAGAGCTATTTCACTTGGAATACGGCTCATTAAAAACAGCGCAGCCCCCTCCCCAATAGTAATGCCGTTTCGATTAATACTAAATGGGTTGCATACTTTTTCAGCAACAGATTCTAATGCACTAAATCCATTTAACGTGAGCTGACATAAGGTATCAACACCACCCACGATCACCGCATCGCACAAATTTCGCTCCAACAATCGACGAGCCGAAGAAAAAGCTTTAGCACTAGATGAACACGCTGTAGTTATGCAGTAGGCTAGATTATCTAACTCTAAATATTGCGAAAAAAACTCCGCACAAGTACCTATTTCTTGTTTTTGATAATGATAACCTAACGGTAATTCACCTTCTTCTAAAAGGTGTTTGACCGCTCGTTCGCCTTCGGCAATTCCCGAAGTACTGGAGCCTAAAACAACGGCTATACGGTCTTTGCCAAAGCGCTTAATAGCATTTTGTACAGGCTCTTTTATTTGTTCATAGGCAGCTAACAACAGTTGATTATTGCGACAATCATAGTTAGATAAATAAGATGGTATTGGTGGTAATGATTGGTTCACTTGCCCCACATATACACTCCTTCCTGCCACTAAATCTTCTCGCTTAACAATCCCAGACTGCGTTCCACTGAACAAATTATCTGCTACTTGTTGTTTACCACGACCTAATGCATTAATAATTCCGAGCGCATTAAGATAGTGAATTGATTTTTGACTATTCATAAGCTTCCAATTTCCAAAGTTTTAATGCTCAATTCATAATTATGCTGCTTTTGAATAAATAAAACATTACCCTGCCAAACGCTATCATGGCTATAACGAATTAAAATAGCTTCTTCATTACCAACAAACAATTGCCGAGAAAAAGCCCCTAAATTATTTTGTCGTAATTCTTCATGGCTTTTTAAAGCATTATTTATCGAAGTTTTAGGCCAATAAATCAACTGCAAATCTGACAACATAAAAGCGGGATTGATCGATATTTTTAATAATGAGCTTGGCTGATAATTTATATTTTGGTTATCATAACGTAAGGTAAAAAGTTTCGCTCCAAAATTAGTTAACCCTACCATAATCAGCTCTTTTTTAGTGATTTGTAATTGCGCTATAAATGTCTGTTTTTGTCCTTGATAGTTGGCACTGATCTGCTGTACTACTGAAACGTTTCTAGCAAGCTCTTCAGTCGACAATTGCAATAGAGGCTCTAAGCTAACCGTCGATGATTTTATAAAAGTTTGGCAGCTGGTCAGAGAAATAATTAGCATTAATATTGCAAGAAACTGAAAATAGCAAAATTCTATTTTATATTTTATTGTAACCACAATTTAAACCTTTTTAGTTCGGACTGATAAATTATTTTTAATAGAAAAGACAAAAGGAGATAACAAAAATGCAACAATGATTCCCACCACCATAGTTTGACCAAAGGAACTAATTACAGGAGTCTCACTAAGAGCAAGTAAGCCAAATGATAATAAGGTAGTTAGGGCTGACAATAGTATCGCTAACATAGTCGATTGTTGATGATTTTTTCCCTCTTCTAAAAATAATGTGTAATCAATACCAATTGCCAAAACAATAAGCAGTGCCAATACATTAAACAAATTAAAAAGTTGCCCACTCAAACCAAACCATGCTAAGCAAGTTAAGGCTGCTATAACAGGTGGAAAAATAACCACCCAAGCTCTTTTGTAACCATATCGCCAGCATAATAGAAAGAAGATTAGCAAATAGGAAATAAAAACCATAATAGCTATAATCTTTCGATACCGTTTAAAAACATTTGAAACATCTCCAGCAACATCAATTAAAGTTATTTGTTCATTATTTATATATCTATTTTTCAATAAATTCGTATTCTTCACGCCCGACAATAATACGATTGAAGCAACCCCTCTAGGCGTTTCTCCTAGCCATAAATGGGATAGCCCTTCTGCGATAGGAGTTTGTTGCCAATCTGCAAAGGTTAAATATTGGTGATTACTAGTGTAAAACTCATCAACAACAGTACTAATAGCCAATTCTGAAAAACCTAGCTGCTCCATATATTGGTTAATTTTACGATTATCAAAAAGTTGTTTTTTTATCAATTGATAACTCTCAGCTTGAATACTGTCGGAAGGAAGTGTTGAAGAAATTGCCTGATAGCCTGTAATTGTATGGTTATTAACTAAAGCATCCAACTGTTGAATTAATTGCTCCTCGTTTTCAAGTAGCTGTTGAAGATTATGACCTTCAACCAAAAAAAACTGACTTGCTCTCCCTTGTTGAGTCAATTTTTGAATCGCTTGATCTTCCGCTATTATATTTGGATTAGATTGTTGCAATAGTCGAATGTCATCGTTTGGTTTTAAACTAAAGATTCCCCACCCAATAGCTATAAAACAAAATACTAAAAAGATACGATTTTTATTAGTCCAATTAAAACCATTCCAGAAGTTGAGATAAGTTAAAATAGGTTTTACTAACCATGGACTAACTGTATTTGTTGGTTTTTCACTTAACCAAGGAAACCAACAAATAACTGTTAGAAAAGCTGCCACTAGACCGACACTAGAAAAAATAGCCATTTGTTGCAATCCTGGGAAAGGTGCAACCAACAAACCAAGATAGCCCAAAATACTGGTCGCAAGTCCAAGACTAATACCAGGCATAATTCTAGTAAGGCATTTATTGGGTGTCCAAGTATGATCACTCATCAAACGATCTGAAAAATAATGGAAGGAATAGTCTATAGAAACACCTATTAAGCTAGCACCAAACACTAATGTCAGCACATGCAATTGTTTAAATACCAACAAACTAATTGCTACTGCACTTAAAATTCCACAACCAATTGCTACACAACTTAAGATCAGTGGTGTTACTGAGCGGAAAATCATTCCAACTAAAAAAATAATCCCCAGTATAGAGCCAAATCCAATTGTAGATATTTCTTTTTCCGCTTGACGCCTGCCTGCATACGCGTGTTTAACAATGCCTGCAGAAAGAATTTTTATATTGGGATATTCCGTAATGCTCGCTTTGCTCGCCACATCAAAAGCCTCAAAATAAAGCTCTTGATCCTGCTTAACAAATGCATTTAATGAAGAAAATCCAGCTAAAAATATATAATAGGTTCCATTATCCTTAACTGTTAACAATTGATCGACTAGTTTAAGATTTCCTGAAATACGAGGTATATCTGCCATAAACGAAGGAAATAACAATAATGGATCTTTTTTTAACAGTGCTGAATTACTTCCACCAAACGGACTATAAATTTTTTGTAATGCTTGATTGATTATCTGCTCATTCTTTTTTAAACGAAGTGATTCTAATTGCTCCGTACTTAACAAATGATACCGAAAAGGAAAATAACGCGTAAACATTTTGTTCTGTTTCGATTCATCAACATGAAAAATTAACCGTTCAAATATTTTACTTTTGTTAAGAGACTCATAAAATATTCTTGCCGCTTTTTTTGCCTCGTCATGAACTTTTGAACCAATAAGAAAACTGTATTTGTGCCCCACTTTGATACTAAAGACGTCAATAGCATCCTGAACAATCGGATCGTTTTCTGTATTGGGAAGCAAATCTAAAATGTTACTAGTGAAAAGTCGATCTCGTTGGAGCTGAACCGACAACAACATGGCTAAGCCGATGATAATCAAAAACCATGTAACTATACGCATTTTTTTATTCATCTATGAAATGCTTTTTCTCTGCAAGCGTTAATTTTGAAGAACGACCATTAGGATTTAAAAAACGAATAAAATTATAATCACCATTACTTTCCCAATAAGTTATTTCTTGAACAAAATCATTACCTTTTAGTAACACTTTAGTCATCATCTTTTTTAATAATTCTGATTTAGGCTCTAAACCGATTAGCCAAAAGTTCTTCTGTTTTTGAAAATAAATCACAAAATGATTAGATAACAAATTAATATCAGCCCTTAGTAGTGCCAAAAAAATACTCGTAACATTACCTACCTCTGGAGCTCCCTCGGCAATTGCATGCCAATTTTCATTGTCTGACTTTTGTTCCATTTTATTTTTTGTTAACCTCAAATAAGATAAAAACGGGGATTCGATTTTCCAAAAAAGACCAAAACCTTCCGCGTAAAACATATAACCTTTAGAGACTAAGGGTCTTGTTAATGCAGAAATTTTTTTCTTTTGCTCAAAGTGTGATTCTGTAATTCTATTGTTCTTTAAGTTTAAAGCAATTTTTGTTAATGCAGACTCAGAATTAAGTACGGGCTCTGATTTGAATATATCGTAAGATAAGTATTCTTTGAAGCTTTTTAGAGGTGTTTTTTCTGCGGCGAAGAGAATGCCTGAATTTAACAACGATACTATTACAATAAATCGGATAACTAAAGCAATCATGACTCTAACCCCAATTTTTGAAATAAAACTTTAGGTGATGCAAATAACATTTCTTCCGTTTTTTTATTTACAGCAACTTGAATGGTATAGCCTTTACTCAGTTTAGTTTGATTATTAGAGTCTCTAATTAAGTAATCTATTTTAAGACGATTTTCGTACTCAACTAACGTAGCAGAAACAATAATTCGTTGTCCAAAACGAGCAGGTTTAACATAACGAATTCGAACGTCTATTACCGGCCACAAAAACCCTGAATCTCTCATTTGCGGATAGTTATAATTGATTTTATCGAGCAGTGCGCAGCGCGCGATTTCGAAATATTTAAGATAATGTCCGTGCCATGCTACAGCCATCATATCAATATCATGAAAAGGAATTTTAACTTCAACCTTAGCTGTAATTACAAAGGGTTCCATTTAATCGTACAATGCCCAGTGTTTAGTCTGTATTAAAGTAACTAAATTACGCAACTCATTTTCTAAAACACGGTCTTCCTGTAAAAAGTCAGATTGCTCGAATAACCGACTACAAGTATTACGTATGCTTTCCGCAAGCTCGTTATTCTGAATATCGCCTTGGCGACATCGAATCTCTACACCTTGGCAAGCAACCATTAAACTAGCCGCAGCCACTTGCTCTGTAAGGTCTAGAATACGCAAACAATCCCTAGCAGCAATAGTTCCCATACTCACCTTATCTTGATTGTGGCACTCTGTGGAGCGAGAAAAAACACTGGCTGGCATTGTTTGCTTTAGAGCTTCGGCTGTCCATGCAGACACGCCAATTTGTACGGCTTTAAATCCATGATTGATCGTTCTACGACTTTCTTCACTACCTGATAAATTAGCGGGTAAACCATGATTAAATTTAGTATCCATTAATAATGCCATCTGACGATCCATTAGATCTGCAAGGTTTGCAACACAATTTTTCATTGAATCCATAACAAAGGCAATGTGACCGCCATAAAAATGTCCTCCATGAAGTACATGTTCCCCTTCTCCATCGATGATTGGATTATCATTTGCGCTGTTTAATTCATTCTCTATGTCTCGTTTCATCCATGGTAATGCATCTCGTAACACCCCTATAATGTGTGGCGCACATCTAATTGAGTAACGGTCTTGCAAACGAGAAGAATTTCGAGGCTGCTCATGATGATTTAAGTCACTACGGATCCAGCGAGCCACATCTTGTTGACCTTGATGAGGTTTAACGCTAAATAGTTTTTCGTCAAAGTGTCCGCTGTTCCCCATTAACGCGATTGATGCCAAGGCTGTAATTCGAGTCGTAAGCTGCGATAAATATTCTGCACGCGACCATGCTAAAGCTGCTAACGCCGTCATGACGGCTGTCCCGTTCATAATAGCTAAGCCTTCTTTAGGTAGCAAACCAACAGGTTCCATTCCTAGTTCATTTAATACATCTATTGCTGGTCTTTTTTCTCCCTTGTATCGTAAGTCTCGTTCGCCAACCATTGCAGCTGCAACATAAGATAAAGGCGTTAGATCGCCGCTAGCACCAACAGAACCTTCTTCTGGAATTATGGGGGTAGCTCTGTGATTAATCATCAATTCGAGTTGCTGCAATAACCTATATCTTACTCCCGAAAACCCTTGCCCTAAAGACGCTAACCGAGTTGCGAGTATTGCAACAGCGTGATGCTCATCAAAGTGTCGCCCAAGGCCACATCCATGAAAACGGCTTAGATGAAGTGGTAATTCATGAACAAGGTGAGGAGGTACAAAAACGGTACAAGAATCACCATAACCAGTGGTAACACCATAAATAACACCATCCTCTTTTAATAGTTTTTCCAGAAAGCTGGCTCCACGCCTAATCAGTGCAATATAATTATCACTTTGATTCAGCTGCACACCTTTCTTGCCAAAAGCAATTGCCACAATATCTTCAATTGTTATATGACTATCACCAAATACCACTAATTGTTTCATTTAAAATTACTCGTTAGAGGATAAAGAATGCTTTTGCTCTCTCTGCACTTTATCACTATTCCAAAAATCAAAAAAATTAAACCATTGAAAAGGAAATCTCAATGCATAATGTTCTAAACGTAATGCATAACGTTCAATAATTTGTTGCAATATTTTTTGTCGCTGTTTTCGCGGTAAACTGATCCCTTTAGATGAAAACTTCTCAAAATAAATTTTGTGTTGATTTCCGTCCTGCAGGCAAAACATTAAATAAACAGGACAATCCATTAAGCTTGCTATTATAAATGGCCCTTGTGGAAAAGGTGCCAAATCACCTAAAAAAGGTACATAATTTACTCGACCAGCAACACTAGTTGAAGTTCTATCCCCAACGATAACTAAAACCTCACCCTTATCCACCTTCTCTTTTAAACGCATGGCCATATCAGGCCCCAAGTTTGAAATTTGAATTAAATTCACATCATATTCTGGATTAGCTCGCTTTAATTGAGCGCTAAATTTTTGCGCATTGTTGCTAAAAACAATAGCATTAATTACTAAATTAGATTCATATTTGGATAGGGCTCGTCCAAGCTCTAAATTTCCTAAATGTGATCCAATAAATACAGCCCCTTTCTTAGATTGCACAAGTTTATCAAATTCTTGACGATCAACAAACTTAATGCTCTCTGGCGCAATATCTCCCATCCAAGAAGAAAGCTTGTCAATACCAGCTCTGCCAAAGCTCATAAAATGTCTAAAACTGTCTAACCAATTTGGGGCCTTTGCAAACGACTGTTTATCTCTTATATACACCCTACGTAAAAACTGTTGAGAATAACCTCTGGCGGTTTTCCCCGTCAAGAAAAAATACCCTATAATAGGATACAACATTATTATAAAAGAACGACGGCCAAATAAACGATAAGCAGCAAGGATCAAAGATAAGCCGAAATGATTTCCTCGCTCTTGCTGGCTAGACCAATGTGTATCTAATTTTTTTTCAGTGGTTAATTTATTTGTTATTTCCAATGAATGATTTGAAGAAAACTTACGACCTAACAACCTAGGTAAACGCAATAACATTCCTAAGAATAAACGACTATGCATTTTAGTAATCGCTATATTATCTTTCAAAGCTCTAAAATTTGAAATTCCATCTTGCGGATAAATAACACGAGTTGGTATAAATTCTACAGATACTCCCTGCCAAAATAGTTTTACTATAATTTCTGTATCAAAATCCATATGGGAACCTATATGAGTTTTTTTCATTAGATTACAACATGCCTCTAATGGATAAACTCTAAAGCCGCACATTGAATCTTTAATTTTAAAAGATAATGTTTCAATCCACACCCAAAAATGAGTTATATAGCGACCATACAAACGTGCTTTTGGAATAGAATCATCGTAAATAGGAGAGCCAGAAATCAACGACATTGGTTTCGATGTTGATAAATTTAATAATTTATCAACATCGTCGCATGAATGTTGTCCATCCGCATCAATTTGTAATCCATGACTGTAACCAGCTTCAAATGCTTTTTCAAAAGCTAATGTTACGGCAACACCTTTACCACTATTTGTAGGTAACCTCAATAAAGTTACATCAGGGTATTTTTTTATCAGTTGCTGTAATGATTCTTGAGTAGAAGCATCACTCCCATCGTCAATTATAAAGCATTTTAAATCCTGTAAATGCATAGCATCCACAACAGCTTCTATCGTCTTTCCATGATTATAGATTGGTATAATTGCACAAGGTGAATAATTCATGTTAGCGATCCAACAACAACCGACCGGACGAATATTTTTTTTCGTTAGTGGAATAAGTAAACGTAATTTTTCTTTTTTCTGGCTGATAATTTAGTAGTAAAAATATTTGTGTATTTGGCACAATAATCGAGTGGAATTTTATATTTTCTAAACGAGTAAATTCACCAAGATCAGAAAAGTAATGCCGAGCAAAAGATTCAGCCCAATAAATTTGAGCGACACCAGGTAACACTGGATGATCAGGAAAATGTCCTTCAAAAAACCTAATTGATGGTAGAATTCTGAGTTCCAAGGTTACTTGATTACCTTCTATGCTCTGGGACAAAACACAAGGTTTGTTCATGAAATTTCCTTCTTATTAAACAAGCATTTCAATTTTTCCTGTGTCACCTTCCCTAGTGAATCTCGAGGAAAATCAGAGACGTATCGCCATTTTCTAGGAAGAATGATTTTTTCATAATATGCAGACAATAGTTCTCTTAATTTTAAGGCCATAATTCTTCGCCCACTTTTTTTGAATGCCAATTGACCTTCTTTCGAAAGAATTATAACACCAACAAGTTGATCTCTAGAGCCCGTTAAAACTAATAATTTAACATCATCAATCCAAACATGCTTTTTCAATCGCAATTCCATTTCGGATAATGACAAACGTTTTTCTTCTATTTTAACAATCCTATCTATACGTCCATTTAACAAAAAAGTCTTGTCGTCAAAAAGTTCGATCCGGTCTCCCATGACGAACCAATCGTCATCAAGTAAATAGGGAGATTTTACCAATAAAGCACTATCAATGTCTCGTAAGTGAATATTAACGTTATCAAATGTTACCCAGCGCTGAAGTTCTTTTATTTGTTGCCTATAAGCAACACCACCAGTTTCTGTACTACCAAAAACTTCAATTGGCGCCTGCTCAAATTCTTGTCTAAAATATAACGCTGTTTGCCAAGAAAGCGGCCCCCCAGAAGAAAATATTTTTTTCACACCAGGTTTAAGTGTTGAAATATTAATAAGTTGAATCATTCTTTTTAAATGTGCTGGACTGGAAACTAATAATGATGACAGCCCTAGGTCATTTAATCGCTGTACGTATGCCAATAAGGTCTCAGGATACTCAAACTGTAGGTTAACAATTGCTCTACCAGAACACAGTGGCCATAATAATCGAAATAAAAGTCCGTAAATATGTTGATGGGACACTGTTGCGAGAGTTATACACTTATCGACTATCTTTCCCCACAAAAATTCTAACCCTTCAATTTCAGAAGATAAATTATTAATATTTTTAAGTATTTTTTTGGGGTCACCTGTTGTACCTGAGGTAAAAATCTCAATGCAAACTGTGTCTGGCTCTAGAGCTTCAAAAACAATTTGATTAGTTGCGTCACATAAAAGATTAGTTTTTTTATTAATAATTGATGGTATGTGGACTGTATAGAAAGACTCTAAATTTTGACAATCAGTTATCAAGCCAAAATCTTTTTCTGGTAACGCTGTTAACGTTTTTGGCAGACCGTTGGCAGGTAATATTATTTTTTTATTTGAATGTAATATTGCAAAAAAACCCACAGAAAACCAATAGCTATCATCACAAACTAAAACCCAACTTTCTTTCTTTCCCAAATACTTCATTACTAACGATATATGATAAGAAAACTCTTCCCAATAGATAATTTTTTCATCAAAATATGCAACAATTGTATTTGCTTCACGTTTTTTCGCTAATTCGTACAAAGGTATATATTGGCTCATATTTTTTCATTCCGTCGCAATACAATTCGTACACAGTATTCAATAGAAAATAAGCAACCAATTAATAAATATGACAACAAACCATTGTAAAATGTCCAAACCTTCAAGCTTGAATAAAAACAAGTATAAAGGGATATGCTCATGTTAATTAAGAAAAATACACACCATACATAAGTTACTTTTCGTGTATATCTAACTCCAGCAACGGAAAGCTCGGGCTCGGTAATTCGAGCAATACGTTCTACAGCAGATTGCGACTGCCACAAGGAAGATACAAACACTAAAAGTAAGCTAAAACTAATCAAGCTTGGATATAATCTTAATAATAATTGCGAATTAGAAAAATAGACCGCTATACCAAGAGTACACCCCAATAAAATGATTGGTAGAAATTGCGACGAAAGTTGAAGAATATGTTTAGCCTGAACTAAAAAACGCAACATCATCAAACCAACCAAACCTAATCCCATCATCTTCGGTTGCATATAATTTAATCCAAAATACACCGATAGCGGGTATGCGATTACCAATATAGAAACCAAGATATTTAGCAGCCGTTTCATTTTTAGGTAGTTAGTTTATGCCGCAGTTATTTCATACACATTATTAACAATATCTTCAACATTGCGCACCAACTTAAATTCTTCGGGTTTGATTTTTGTTCCTGTTAATTCTTGTAACTTAACAACAAGATCAACAGCGTCGATACTGTCCAAATCTAAATCCTCATACAACTTAGCTTGCATTGTAATATCCTCTGCATCAATTTCAAATAATTCAATCAATACTCGTTTTACTTCTTTAAAAACTTCTTCTTTACTTTGCATTTTTCTTTCCTAATTAGAACGTTCTTTTTCAATAAATTTTGTTAGATTTGCGATAGAAGCAAAATGTTCTTTATTAGCTTCCGAGTTAGAATCCATCTTAACTTGATACTTTTTTTGCAATGCGACACCAAGTTCTAATGCGTCAATAGAATCTAAACCTAAACCTTCTACAAAAAGCGCTTCATGGCTATCAATATCTTTCACTTCGACATCTTCTAAATCCAATACATCAATAATAATTTCTTTCAATTCAATCTCAAGACTGCTCATAACGGAGTATTTCCTTTTCAAAATAATTCTCTAAATACCGTGTTAATTTTCTAACCGATAAACTTGGAACATCTTCTGCACTAATAATTGTTTTAACTTTTATCAATTCTCCAACCTCTAACCGTAGATGAAAACGTCTTTTTGGAATTTGATACCACTTTAGACCTTTAGTTAAAGCACTTGGAGTACATGTTATTACTATAGGTGTTATATCTATATCTTTTTCAATAGCTATTCTCGCGGGAGCTCGTTGAAATTTCATTCTTTTTCCAGAAGGTGAACGGGTTCCTTCAGGAAAAATAATCAAACTATTTTCTCGTTCAAGAGACAACACGCAATCATTTATTAATTGCTGAGGTGCTGAACCATTATTAACATAACCAGCGGCCAATACAACTCCTCGTAAAAAAGGATTGCGAAATAAAGCACCTTTAACAATACAATTCGATCTCGGAACCAGTGACATAATAAGAACAACATCTAATAGCGTCGGATGATTTGCTAAGAAAAGTTGAACTTTGTTGCTTGTAAGTTTTTCTTTGCCTACAACCTCGGTCGACATTACTCCCAGCAATTTTGTAAATGCTATATGACATCTAAACGAGACATGTATTAATTTTTGCGCTCGTTGATGTCTTTTATTTTTATTTGTTGTTGTTAAGCAAATGATAGGGAAAACCATTTGACTAATTACTAACCCCCCAATTCCAAACGTAATAAAAGATATTCCTGTTGCAATTACTCGCCAAAAATAATTAATAGTGCTCACGGAGTTAATCAACATAACGTTTAAATTGCCAACTCAATCGATTAGAGTGCATTGCTAAATATTTATTGCTACTCAGTAAGTACTTTAAAAAGAGCAATGGGCGCATACCTGAAGTAACTGCATTGCCATTATTCCCACTAAAACTCAAATTAAATTTATCTCCGCTACCAGTACCACTCAACAATATAGCTAATCCATACAGGCATTCTGTTTTATCTTTAAATCTCGAAAAAATACTTGGCAACGGCATATCACAGCAAACTAATAAAACTTTTTTTTCTTCTTCATTTTTAATGACTGCTGCAGCCTCTAAAAATGATTGTTCAAAACTATCTATTCCGGCAGATAAAACCGTCGAAACTGACGTATCTTTTCTTGAAATAGAGTAAAGCCCAGAACCTGTATTGGGAACTGAAAGACTAAATCCCATTGGTGAAAGAAGCTCTTGCTCAGCAATGGATTGCAACAATTCAACTGTACGATGCAATTCCCCGTGTCGCGAGCAAAAGACTGTTGCTACAGACTGTTGCGGTTCCAAACATCCATTTGCTACATAAAGCGCCATACGACTTAATTGACTGAGTCTACGGCGCAACATTGGAGCAACAAATGTAACATCTGGAGTACCTTGCTCCATGATATTGCACTCTCCACGAGCCCAAGCTTCCCAGTCCTGCCTTTTTTCTACTCCAGGCGCCCAAGCGCACCATTTTTCAATCGACAAATCAATATTATTTGACATGCAAAAATCCTAGTATATCAATATGTTACAGCTAATTGCCAAAAAAGTGCATAAGAACCCAACAAATCTCGCCGCAACATCATTTTTCGATTTCTCTGGCGGCGCTATGTTACGTGACTTAACGGTAAATTTCAACATTAGCAAGAGCTAGTCTTAGCTTCAATTTTTACAACACTAGAAAATATTCAATCAACGGTAGTAACAAAAGATTTCCACTGTTAAAATCCATTGTAAGAGCTGTTTTTAATTTATTTACGGCAACCTCACATTAAATCACATAGATCTCTAAATCAATGACTGTCAAACCAAATCAATTGTTAATATTTAAACTCTATGCATTTAAGTTATATTTGCTCTTGATTGCTATATTTATCACAGGCTGCTCAAGTCGACAACTTCTAGATCCAACGGATAGTCTGTCTCGCCTTAAAAACGGCGGGAGTTTACAGCACGAAGTTAATTTGTTAGTAAAACCTCTTATTAAAAATAGAGATAATATTGGAGCCGTTGTCGCGGTATTAGATTCTAAGAACACTGTTTCTATTTTTCCATTTGGCAATAAAAATGCTGGTGAAAATGTGCCAATGACAGTTAACACTCTATTTGGAATTGGTTCCACGACAAAGTCACTTGTGGTCTCCTTAATGTTAGCCTTAGATGCTGAAGGTATTATTTCTATCAATGATACCATTAGTGAGTTTTTACCGTCTCAGATGCTTCTAAAAGATCCTCATATTCGTGATATTACTTTTGCACAGCTTGCAAGCCACACTTCAGGTCTGCCAAGGGAGCCGCTTAGTCTTGATACTTTAGCCTCCTTGCTGGGTTATTTTTTTACTGGAAACAACTTATACAGCCACCTTACTAAGGAAACAGTGTACGACTTCCTTGCAAATTATGAACTTAAAAAGAAAAAAGAAGGCTCACCAAGTTATTCTAATATTGGTATTGGTCTTTTAGCTCACTTTTTGACTCTAAAAACAAACCGAGACCTTGAATCACTGCTATCCAAATACATTTTTTCACCATTACAGATGAAGCATACCGTTGTTCAGTTAAAAAACGATGATATAAAGAGGTTAGCAACCGGCTATGCAGGCGATCAACCCCTATTTATACCTTGGAACACACCATTAGACAATTGGAAATTCAGCTCTATTATGCTTGGTACTGGAGGTGTATATTCAACGGCTCCAGACCTTATAAATTATTTAAAAGCACATATGGGGAAATCGAATACCAAATTAGATATTATATTACAAAAATCACATATCATTGTGGGGAAAGATAGAGAACATTATTTAACTATGGGCTGGTATGTTGAGTATTTGCCAAAATATGGACTCAATTTCTACTTTTACCACGGCATGATTGCTGGTTTTAATTGTTACATTGGCTTCGAACCTACTACGAAAACTGCAGTAGTTGTTTTAAGAAATAACTTTAATTGGCACGACGTTGTTGGACATAATTTATTATTACGGCTTTCGCTATACAACCAGCAAAAGTGAGGTAGAAAATAGTAAATATCTAACAGTAATCGCCGTAATGAGAGCGCCATTGACTATAATAACAAATGAATTTGAAAATCTTAGTTTTTTATATTCGTCTAATGCCTGCAATATTGTTGTTTATATTTACTAAAAGCTACAGAGTTCCGTCATCGTTACTCACACTCACACTCATTGTATTTTATGACATTCCTTTTTTAGAATTGGTAGTGTACTGATAATGTAATGGCGCTAAACGTTAAATCAATTTCTTCATCATATAGGTTAAAACCGTAGATAGAATTTTCACTTCTTTCAAGATTTAATTTTGCGTATTTGTAATCTATGCGAGCTTTTACTCCAGAATTAAAACTATACTGAACCCCTGTTCCTATAGTGGGTTCTATACTATTCCATGTGATTTCATAATCATAAAAGGAGTTAACACTCTGTTTATACGCAATATATTGAAGACCCGCTTTAAAGTATACCGCTGTATTTTGATTAAAAATATACGTAAATTTAGGTGTGAAAGAAGAGCCAAAAATAGACGCATCAAGGTTTGTATTTATGTCCTTAAATTTTTCCGAATTTGAAATATCAAATTCAATGCTAAACCAATCTGTAAATTTATACCCACTAAAAACAGTTAGTAATCGTACAGTTTCGGTATTTGATTGAAGATAAGGTTGATTTTTTGGGTTAATAGACAAATTTGTACTTCCTAATCCAGCGCCGACCATCCAGCCCCGCCGTTCCGCATCCAAATCACTAGCCGATAAATGACCTGAAATTACCGAGATCAACACTCCAAATATAAATAACTTCACAAACACCTCTTTAATAATCTATTAATTAATTAATTTCATTTTCTTAATGTGACAAATTTAGCCCTTCAAATTGTATATTAAAATTTCAGAATTCGCAAAAGAAATAATATTTTTCAATAAATTAACATCAGGTCAATATTCATTATATATTTTGTCTCTTTCTAACCATTGCAAGTTTGAAACATATACTCCTACCAAGTTAAATATCTATTTTAAAGCAATAGTTTTGAGTCCAATAGAAGAAAGTTTACTGAAAAATGGCGCGCTTGGCAAGAGTCGAACTTGCTACCTGCCCCTTAGGAGGGGGCCGCTCTATCCAAGTGAGCTACAAGCGCATAAATTGAGGTGACTGTTATTATCTAACGATTAAAAGGCTGACCAGCGGATCCCAAGAGAGAGTTTGTTTCGATCATAAGTATAAATATCATTTGCATTGGTATAATTTGCGTGTTCAAGATCTAAATATAAGGCAAAGTTAGTTTCAAATAAGGTTGCAATGACCCATTCATAACCGACTGATATGGAAATGCCTTGTTTTCCACTAGTTTCTTCATCACTGACTGTTAAACCTGGCTCTATTTGATTGACTAAGATAAAATTTGAATACCTAATTCGAGTATTAAAATAATGATGTACACCAAATTGATGTTTTCCCGAAATAGCTAAATAGCCACTTAGTGCATTGTAATAACCTGAACCATTATCTTCTCTATTTTCTAAATTAAAACTGTATTTCCAACGGACTCCGGATTCTGGATGGTAAATATATCCAATATTAAAGGCTTGATAAGTATAAGCCAAATCGGTATTTAATAGATCAATGCCATCAAGATCTTTAATTCTTTTATCAACAAAACTACGCTCTGTATGTGTACCATTAACATAAAACCGCCCGACTTCTGATGCCTTATACAACATTCCCAACTGAATTTTTTGCTGTTGGTAATCTAAATTACTTAAACCTGCAATATTATATTGCTGATAACTCTTGTCTCGTCCTCGATAAATAAAGTCGAATGTTAGATTTTTATAAGGCAAATATGAAAGCTGCACTAAACTATTGGTTTGATTTGAATCATAACGATCAGCGATGGATTGTCCACCAAATGTCGCCACTAAACCTGACGATTTACTGACATAAGTTTTATCTTTGTTACGAGCATTAACTGAAAATTTATATTTAAACTTTTCACCTTTAATTTTAAAAGATGATTTAAGTGAAATATTAGCTGATAAATTATATTGGTCTCCCCTACGATCATCAATGTACTGGGTTTTATTGGCTTTGGCGCTAAGGTAGACGGTCTTAAAAAAGCTTTTGCGTGCTTTGAATTCTACTTCGGCATAATTTTGTTCAGTGACCAATAAATTAGAAGACAATTGATGAGGGTTACTATCAACACCATATAACACAGTCGCATTGATTGCTTCATTACTCGAAGCGATAGCCAATGACGGCGACAGCACCCCAACTACTAACCAAAAGCTATTTTTAAGCATAAAACATCTTAGCCTGTAAATTTTTAATCATTATAGAATTAACCTTGGATATTTCGACATTACTACTTTCATCTTTAATTGCATGGACAGAAAAATTCCTTATTTAAGTAGCTTTCATACTTTTCTCAAGCAGTTTATTTTAATGTGTTATATATGTCCAGCGCCGCTTTATAGTTGGGATCTAATTTGAGCACCAATTCTAACTCTTCTCGGCATTGTTGAAATTGATCCGCTTCACAAAACGTACGAGCATATAAAGTACGCCCTCTTTTAGAGTCTGCTTTGACATATAAGTAATCTTTTAATAATAACTGTGCTTGTTCAATCTCTTTGTTATTAAAATATAATAGAGCAAGTTGATATTGGGCATCACCATAGCTTGATGATATTGACAACAGTTCAGTATATTGAGATATAGATTGCTCCAGCTCACCCAATTTATTCAAGTAATTTGCCATGAAATAACGTGCTCGTGTATATCGAGGATATTTAGCTAACAAAGCTTTCAATTCTAAAATCGCCTTATCCTGCTCCTCTAACAACCAATAAAGTTTCACTTTTTGTAGAGTCCAACGCTTCTTTTGTTTGATTTTTAAAGCTAAGGAAATTAAACGCATAGACTCATTATAATGATTTGCTTTTTCTTCAGAAAGAGAGGCCTTATATAATAACTCAGGATTTTCTTTGATAAATGGAAACAATTTCTTGTAAATAGTTACAGCATCATTAAACCGTTTTAATTCAATATAAATATCCGCTATTTTTTGTTGGGACTGTAGGTAATATAAAAAATCAGGTTTAACTTGTAGCAAGTATTTTAATGCTGTTTTAGGTCGTTTTAACTTGTCATAATTCAATGCTAGCATCAAAAAAGCTAAACCTTCTATTTTTTTTCTTTTTATATTCTTTTTAAATAACTTGATGGACTCAGTATGATTATTTGATAACAGCTTTAAAACTGCATCACTTAATCGACGTTCTGACTTTTTTTGAATATTCTTTTTAGCAAAATCTAATTGTTTTTTTGCATTAATATATTTATTCAACATCATATATGAAAATGACAGTTTTAATCGCACATCAAAATTACTATTTTTTATGCTTTTGGCTGTATTTAGTTGCTGAATTGCTGGCAAATAATCCATTCGGCTAATTAAATAATTTGCATACTCAACTCTTGTCCGGAAATTGTTTTTTTCAAGAGATACAGCTTTAGTGAAAGCATCAATTGTTAAAAGATGCTCCCCTAACTTTTGTGATGTTTTAGCAATATTCCTCCAAGTTAAAACACTTTTAGGTCTATATTCAATCGACTTTTTAAAGTTTTTCAATGCTATATCGTATTTTTTTTGCTGATAGAGTGACTCACCTAACCCTGAGTAACTTTTAGCTTTTTTGTCCGAAGATGTAAGCTTGATAGCTTTTTTAAAAATCACCTCTGCTTTATTAAATTCTTTTTGTTCTAAGTAAAGCAGCCCTAAATTAATTAAGCCTGCTTGGCTTAATGGAGAAACACTAATAAATTTTTCATAATGCTCAACCGCCTCTTCTTTATCGCCTATTTTTGAAAGCAAACTCGCTTTATAAAATAATAGATCGTTTTTCATTAACTCTATCTTAGATAGACTATTAACAATATTTAATGCTTTACGATAATGCTTTTCATTTTTTAATTTTTTAATTGCAAACAACATGGACTTCAATTGCTGATCAGAAGGTAAACGATTTAGTAGCGAAATCTTATTGCGATTAAATGCAGAAGCGGACATTACAGTTTGATAAATTACGCCCCCCACTTGACGAATTATAGGCTCCTCAAATTTAGAGATTTCTGACATTTCAATTTCCTTACTTTCTTTATTATTAGAAAGTAATTGAACATCAACGCGATGATTAAATGACGACTCTAAATAGGCTTCATAATAGACGGCTAGAATAATAAGTATAATAAAAACAAAACTGCTAGGGTACGCATTGCCCAATCTTATTTTATTTTGAGGTTGTTTATTTGTAAGATGCGCTTCGTATTCTTTGGACGCTGTTGCTTTATTCTTGGCTGAGTTCATTATAAAACCCTCGCTCTTGGATATTTTGTATTTCAATGCCCGGTCGACCATTCACCTCTAAGACTAGCGGCCCTTGATCTTTGGTTAAGCAAATATCAATGCCTATATATCCTAACGGGATAGCTTTTTGACACTGTTTTGAGATGCTCAGTATTTTTTCCCAGCCAGGCACCTCAAAATTTATTAATTCTTTTTTGCTGTCAGGATGAATCGTTATGTCTTTTTTGTTTAGCTTTGCTGTTATTGTCATGCCTGTTTCAATATCAATACCTACGCCGACAGCACCTTGATGCAAATTTGCCTTACCGGAAGATTTTGATGTTGGGATCCTTAACATCGCACTAATAACTTTATTTTTACATAATATCACTCGCACATCACAAAGCCCAAAAGGTGAAATTTGTTGTAACAATTCATGCTGTATAATTAAAGGCTCAAAATAAGCAACATCACTCTCACCATTTTGCGAATAACTACCCGAAAGAATTTCTACACAGTGTTTTTGCAGATCTAAAATATCCATTTTTTCGTCATTACCTCTATAAAAGAATCCATTTTCATAACATGTAATTATTTTAATCCCATTGCCTTGCGAACCATTATTGGGTTTTAAAGCAAAGCCTTCTTGTTGTAATACAGCGAAGGGGATCTGCTCTAAGTCTGAGAGTTCTTTAACCACAAAAACCGTTTCAGGAATGGGAATATCATAAGTTAATAATATACTTTTAGTTTCAAGCTTATCTGCAGCTAAATCCAGAAGCGCCTTGCTATTCAATTGATAAATAAATTCTTGATTACGGCTATTAATGCCCAGCACTGGTTTAGCTCTATCGCCTAAAATTTTTTTAAAACGAAAGCTTTCACTTAAACGAATACCTGTCCATTGACCAATATATATTTGTCCAGCAAGGATCAATAAAAAGAATTCGGGATGATGAGAAAACATCCCTTGCAACATGAATGACATCAATAAAAAATAGCATCCAGTAATTGCAGCCAAGGTACCTACAACTCTAAAAAATAGTTCCTTCCAATCATTTTCCTCAGTTAATCGATGAATTTTTTCTGCGATAAAACTAATAATTATCACTGGAAATAATGATAACATTCCAAATTCGAGTCGTTCATTCGGATCAATAAGCAATAAAGCTAAGACAAACACCATGGTATTAATTGTAATGATAGCGGCCAAACGAGGGATTTTTAATAATTTCAATTTTTCTAGATAATGATAAGCAATAAAACTAGTTAAAAGAATAAACGAAAAACCTGCAATTCCTTTTGTATATCCTATAAAAACACACGCTGCAGCAATTAACATCGGCAAAAAGATACCAAAGGTTTTAATACCTACAATATTCCGCAAAAAAGTTATTAATAATGTGCAAATAGGAAACAATAAAAACAAACTAATTGTTTCTGGTGCTAACCCCATTGATAATAACAACCCTGTAATATCAATATTATCTATGTTGTTTTTACTTATATGATTATAGATTGCGGGTGCAACCAAACTATGACTTGAGGAAAACTGATAATCAAAATTAATATCAACAGAATGTTTAAACAGGTTTTTATCTCCTCGATATAATTCTAAATAATTCTCTGGCAATTGTGCGAAGTTTCCATTAGTTGGTCCAAAAGGTATCCATTGATTTTCTATATACACCTCTAACCATTGATGTGATGTTTTTTTTGATATGCCATTTAAAATTACTCCACCAACCAAACGTGCTGGAATGTTACTAAGACGTGCCAACGCAATAAACAATCGACTCTTACCATTGCAACTTGCCGTTTTTAAACGTAATGCTGTAACAGCGTCAGTCACACCTTTGAAGGGCGCTGACTCTATTTTGTTATAGGTATAATTATATATTCTGTTTAATGTGTTAAGCATATTGTGTTGATTATTTATTCCAAGTTCTTTCCATAAAGATATTATTTCTGGATGTCTAAACTGTATATTGTTCGTAGGTTGCAAGTAAGGCAATAACGCTTCAGAATATATTTTAGGTATTAATAGCTCTGAACTAATAACATATTTAATTGTTTGTAAAGAAAGAACATAACGATATGCTACTTGCTGCGCAGAACTAACCCCCGACCAATGCACAATTTTTCCACTAGGATCATTACTTACTATCAGTTCTAAACCATTATTTATTATTTGTTCGCTAAGTATTTTTTGCCTTTCATTTTCTTCAGGTAGGTAAGTATGAATGACAATATCTCGGTCGTCAGATTGATAAGAAACGTTTAATTTAAAAGAATATATTTTGGTGGGAACAAGATTATAGGTAAACTCTTCAAAGCTTTTAAAATTAAAAGAAAATAATATAAAAAAACTGATTACCAATAATAAATCGATATTTTTTGTTATTAATTTCAAATAATTATATTTCCTATATATTTCCTATATATTTCCTGCTATTAGTCGCCAAGAAGAAGTTGCGGATCGAGCCGAGTCGAAAACCAATTTAATCGCCAGTCCAAATGAGGCCCTGTTGCTCTTCCTGTTGAACCCATAGTCGCTATTTTTTCGCCTTGAATAATCTTTTGTCCTACTTTCACCTTAAGCTTTTCTAAATGAATGTAGGTGGTATTAATTCCAAAACCGTGATCAATAATGATTGTTCCACCGGAATAAAATAAATCTTTTTCTGCAAAAGTAACAATACCATCTGCGGGAGAAATAACTGTTGTACCGACTTTATTAGCAATATCTAGACCGTAATGTGGTCGTTTCTTCTCACCATTTAAAATCCTTTGACTACCATAAACGCCTGAAATTCGACCTTTAGCGGGTGAAACAAACGGCATTAAAAACGCCATTTGTTCAGAAAAAATGTTTCTAGCTTGTTTAACTTTAATTGTCTCACTTTTAATTCTTTTTAATGTTTGTTTAGATTTTGGATTAACTTTGTTTTTATCTAAACCATTAATCTTTTCAATTTTCCACTCACGTTTTTTAATCGCTATTGGAAAATCTATAACCTCATTATTTGAATGGACTTTTAAAACCACTGAAGAGTTTTCCTCACGGCCAACTCCAAAAACAAATTCACCCGTTTCAGATAACGACAAGGGTTTTTCAGCTAAAAATATATCACCATCAACCAAAATTCGTCCAACAACCATGCTACCTTGTTGAGGTTGTTTGGTAAAAATCTGAACAACGGGTGGTTTAGCATCAATTAAACCGCCATAAAGAAATAAAACGATAATCACAATTTGAAAAAATATTTTATTAAACGCTTTGTTGCCACCATTTTTTATATTATTGCAATTCATAACCAGTCCTTGAGAATAGAAAATATTTTATCATACGTTTTTTCAAGCTGTTAAGCTTGAGACTCTCTTTTTTCAATAAAACTCAACGCCATATCAATTCGAGAAATTGTTCGTTGCTGCCCTACCCACTCAAGGGTTAAGTCAATTGCCGGTGACATACCTCCACCGGTAACCGCTACACGTAATGGCATTCCCACTTTCCCCATTCCAATATCTAGCTCACTGGCTGTTTCATCAACACATGATTGAATCACAGACGCACTCCAATCATTGATTGCTAATAATTTTGATTTAATCGTTTCTAACGCCACTTTAGCAACCGGTCTTAAATGTTTTTTTGCGGCCTTTGGCTCAAATTCATCAAAGTCCTTATAATATGTTGATATCATTTGAGTTAATTCCTTAAGCGTTTGAGCGCGTTCTGCAAACTCAGGAATTAACGTTTTAAGGTTAGGACCATTAGATAAATCAATGCTTTGGTGATCTAAGTGCCACTGAAGATGAGGCAGTAATTGGTCAAAAGGTGTCGATTTAATGTATTGCTGATTAAGCCATTTTAATTTATCGGTATTAAATGCCGATGGCGCTTTATTAATATCATTAATATTAAATAATGATTTCATTTCATCCACAGAAAAAATCTCTTGATCGCCATGTGACCAGCCTAAACGCACTAAATAATTCAGTAAAGCTTCTGGTAAATAACCATCATCCCTATATTGCATAACGCTAACTGCACCATGACGCTTCGATAATTTTTTACCATCATCGCCTAATATCATTGGCACATGACCGTATTCGGGTGCTGTTGCGCCAAGCGCGCTAAAAATATTTATTTGTCGTGGTGTATTGTTTAAATGATCATCGCCTCTAATCACCTGTGAAATTCCCATATCCATATCATCGACAACAACGGTAAAATTATAAGTCGGTGAGCCATCTGTTCGAGCAATGATTAAATCATCTAGCTCTTTGTTTTCGAAGGTTATTTCACCTTTAACCACATCAGTAAATGTTACCGCGCCCTCTTTTGGATTTTTAAAGCGAATAACATGCGGTAAAGAGTGATCTTGCTTTGATACCAACAAATCACGACATTTTCCATCATAACGTGGTTTTTGTTTGTTACTCATTTGTGTTTCTCTGAGCGCATCAATACGCTCTTTAGAACAAAAACAAGGGTAAGCCTTACCTTCAGCCAATAATTGGTTAATAACTTTTTTATAACGATCAAATCGTTTAGTTTGAAATATTGGACCTTCATCCCAGGCTAAATTTAACCATTTCATGCCGTCCATTATAGCTTCTACTGCTTCAGGCGTAGAGCGTTCAAGATCGGTATCTTCTATACGAAGGACAAATTGCCCATTGTTTGCTTGAGCATGCAGCCATGAATAAAGCGCTGTTCGGGCGCCTCCAACATGCAGATAGCCGGTTGGAGATGGTGCAAATCTTGTTTTAACTGACATTAATATTTCACTTGTTATAGGTTAAATCTAGATTTAACTAGATATTGATTCAATGTAAGTTATTCTAACAAAACATTCGAAGAAAAAATATTTAAATTAAGGGTTGACCCTATCAAAAATTAACTCTAGAATGCGCCCCTCTTGAGAGACAATAGAAAGACAAAATTGATACTCAGGAAAACATGGGCGCTTAGCTCAGCTGGGAGAGCATCGCCCTTACAAGGCGAGGGTCAGTGGTTCGAGCCCACTAGCGCCCACCATGTTTAGAAAGCCCGTATTCCAATGGTTTACGGGCTTTTTTCGTTTTTAAACTATAAAAAATAAGCCTTAGTTTGTTTGACCCAAGTTTAACAATTCGAGTAAAATAGAGCCCGCAAACAATCATTAAATAGACTATATTTACTATTATCCGAAAATTGCAATAATTCACCAATTAATTGAACATCAATACATAGGCATTTAGATGAAATTATCCATAGACATCGACAAAATTACCCAACGAATTATTGAAAAAAGCAAACCAACTCGTAGCCAGTATCTAGCAAAAATAGCCGCGGCTCAAAAAAACACCCGAACCAGAGCGAGCCTAAGCTGTGGTAATTTAGCACACGGCATGGCAACTTGTAGCCCTGCTGACAAAACAATTATTGCCGAAGAGCAAGCCGCAAATATCGGCATTGTAACCGCTTATAATGACATGTTATCAGCTCACCAACCTTATCAAGAATATCCTGATTTAATTAAAAAAACCGCTGCACGTTCAGGCGTTACAGCTCAAGTGGCTGGAGCAGTACCAGCAATGTGTGATGGCGTAACACAAGGGCAACCTGGAATGGAATTGTCTTTGTTTAGTCGAGATTTAATTGCTATGGCAACTGCCGTATCTCTTTCACATGACATGTTTGATGGCGTTCTTTGTTTAGGAGTTTGTGACAAAATAGTTCCTGGACTGCTAATTGGTGCGTTAAGTTTTGGCCACTTACCAACCATTTTTCTGCCTGCTGGCCCCATGAGTACTGGGCAAAGTAATGATGCTAAAGCAAAAATAAGACAAGCTTATGCAGAAGGCAAAGTGGGACGTAAAGAATTACTTAAATCAGAAAGTGCCTCCTATCACGGTGCTGGCACTTGTACCTTTTATGGAACCGCCAATAGTAACCAAATGTTGATGGAAATTATGGGGCTTCATTTACCCGGCAGTTCTTTTGTACCTCCATACACCGATTTAAGAAATGCGCTAACAAGCAATGCGGTTGAACAGTTAATAGAAAACATGAACCAAAAAGACATTACCCCATTAGCCGAAATCATTACTGAAAAAACTATTGTTAACGGCATGGTTGGTTTACTGGCTACTGGTGGTTCTACTAACCATGCAATTCACATCATTGCAATTGCTAGAGCGGCTGGAATTATTGTCGATTGGCAAGATATGTCAGATATTTCAAGTGCCATTCCATTATTATGTCGTATTTATCCTAATGGAAGTGCAGACATTAACCATTTTCAGGCAGCCGGTGGAATGTCCTTTTTAATGAGAGAACTTAGCCAAGCGGGATATTTGCATCAAGATGTCACCACTATATTAGGTAAAGGTTTAGAACCTTACTTTAATGAACCGCATTTGGTAGAAAACTCGCAAGCGGACATTTATCGCCAAGAAAGTGATATTGAGCAATCGAAAAAAGTCATTGAATGGAAAAAAGGCCCTCAAGATAGCCTTGATACTAGTGTATTAAGTACTGCTGACAAAGCATTTAATTCTCATGGCGGTTTAGAATTATTAAAAGGCAACTTAGGACGCTGTGTCATTAAAACCTCAGCAGTTTCTGATGAGCGTTTAATTATTGAAGCTCCAGCAATTGTCATTGAAGATCAAAATGACTTAGCGCCAATGTTTGAAAAAGGTGAACTCAATAAGGATTTCATTGCAGTTATTCGCTTCCAAGGCCCTCAATCGAATGGTATGCCTGAACTGCATAAATTAACCCCTATTCTTGCTTCATTGCAAGATGCCGGTCATAAAGTTGCTCTTGTTACAGATGGCCGTATGTCAGGCGCATCGGGTAAAGTGCCTGCAGCGATTCATTTAGTTCCTGAAGCTTTAGCCGGTGGAAATATTGCTCGAGTTGAAAATGGTGATATGATTCGTTTAGATGCAACAACAGGACAACTAGAATTGTTAGTTTCTGATGAAGTATTATCTAAACGAACGCCTTCAATTAAAACATCAATAGAAGATCAATCAGGCTTAGGTAGAGAATTATTTAACAATTTTAGAAAAAATGCGATAGACGCAGAAAGAGGCGCTTCAAGCATCAGTTAATTGACTAATTGATACACAAGGCGATAAATAAAATTTAATTTTAAAAACTTATTAAAGAGAGTTATTTATTTTGGATAAGATATTAAAAAAACCATTTGATTTAGTATTATTTGGCGGTACTGGCGATTTATCTTTACGCAAGTTACTTCCATCGATGTATCGTACATTTATTGAAGGTGAAATACCTGAAGGCTCTCGTATTTTAGTTTGCTCAAGGAAGCAAGAATACTTTGACGATAATGATAATATTATTGAAAACGCATTCAAAAAATTCATGCCTGAAGATGAATATAACGAAGACTCGTTTAAACAATTTTTAAAATTTGTACAACCCGCCTTGGTTGATGTTGCAAATTATGATAATGGTTGGGAAAAATTTAAAACTATTTTTGAAGGCCGTGAGGATGTTTCAAGAATCTTTTATCTTGCCATCATTCCTAGTATTTATGGTGTATGTTGTCAAAATTTAGGCCGTTCAAACTTAGTCACTGAAGATTCAAGAATTGTTGTTGAAAAACCAATTGGGTACGATCAAGATTCAGCGGAAGAAATCAATGAACAAATTGCAAAATACTTTGCCGAAGATCAAATTTATCGAATTGATCACTATCTTGGAAAAGAAACCGTACAAAACTTGATTGCTTTAAGATTTAGTAATTCATTATTTGAACAGTTCTGGGATGCGAAATCGATTGACCATATTCAAATCAGTATTAACGAACAAGTTGGCCTTGAAGGTCGAGCTGGTTTTTATGATGGAGCCGGAGCGGTACGTGATATGGTACAAAACCATTTATTACAACTTCTTGGATTAATTGCAATGGAATCACCTAATAAAATGGGTGCCAATAATATCCGAAATGAAAAAATAAAAGTTCTGCAAGCCTTAAGACCAATCACTGAAGACAACGTTCAAAAGTACGCCATACGCGGTCAGTACACCACAGGAACAATTGACGAAAAAGAACAAGCAAGTTATCTCGAAGAGCTAGGTTCAAATGAAAGTCAAACAGAAACTTATGTTGCAATAAAAGCAAATATTGATAATTGGCGATGGGCAAATGTTCCTTTTTATATTCGAACTGGTAAATGTTTAAAACGACGTAGCGCTGAAATAGTTATTCAATTTAAAGATGTATCGCACAATGCATTTGATAGCGATGCAGGAAGTTTAATACCTAACCGTTTAATCATTCAATTACAACCACAAGAGCGAATGCAATTATTATTAATGGCAAAAGACATGACCCAATTAAAAACCGTTCTAAAACCGGTTAAATTGGATCTTAACTTCACAGAGTCTTCAAAAGGATTCAAAAGTTTTGGTTACAAACGATTATTGCTTGATGCAATTTCTGGAAATGCATCACTATTTATTCATCGTGATGAAGGTAGTGCGGCTTGGGCGTGGGTTGATCCTATTTTAAATTATTGGAAAGATAATAAAGTTGCTCCGTTCTTGTACCCTGCTGGAACTTGGGGGCCTGAGCAAGCAGATCAATTGCTACGCAATGATGGCCGTGAATGGTTTGATATAGAAAAATAAAATTTCACAAAAAAAATAAATGGTAATTAATAATGAGTAATATTCAAATTAATAAATTTGATAGTCGAGAGGAATTATTTTCTGCGGTCGCAAACGCATGCCGCTCTCAACTAGAAAAAGTGCTTAAAGAAAAAAATAAAGCCAGTTTTATTATTCCTGGTGGTACGACTCCTGCTCCGAGTTTTGCTCAGCTAGCCATCGCAGATATTGATTGGAAAAATATTACTATTGGCCAATCTGACGAACGATGGGTAGATGCCGATCATGAACAAAGCAATCAAGGCTTAACACAAAAAACATTACTTATTGACAATGCAAAATCTGCAAAGTATGTTGCTATGAAAAATTCAGCACCTGATCCTTTTGCCGGCGAATCACAGTGTAATAGTGATTACGCCGCAATTGCTCCATTTAGTGTCACCATGTTAGGCATGGGATTAGACGGGCATATTGCCTCTTTGTTTCCTAATTCAAAAACAATTGATCAAGCACTTTCACTCAATAATGAAAATACTTGCATTGCCATTGATGCTGAAGGATGTAAAGTTGCTGGTGATTTCCCGCATCGAATGAGTTTAACTTTATCCGCTATTGTAAAAAGTGAATTAATTATATTATTGGTCACTGGCTCTGAAAAATTATCGGTTATTGAAAAAGCCATGATCACTAACGACCCTAAAGTTTTGCCTGTTAGTGGAATATTAAACCAACAAAAAACAGCCGTTAAGATTTTTTGGGCTGAATAAATAATCATTAGCAGTGTCTCATTAAAGACAAACCAATAGTGACCAACTTTTATAAATAGTCACTCAATATTAAAATACAAAAGAGGAATAATATTTTGTCATCCGCTATCAAAAATATTTTACAACAATCACGAGTTATTCCAGTTGTGGTCATTGATCGTATCGAAGATGCAGTACCTTTAGCAACAGCTTTAGTAAATGGTGGTCTTAATGTCTTAGAGATCACATTGCGTACACCGGTAGCAATAGATGCAATTAAAGCAATGAAACAGGCTCTACCAAATAGTATTGTTGGAAGTGGCACAGTGATTGATGCCGCAACGCTACAAGCTTCACTTGATGCTGGTGTTGACTTCATTGTAAGCCCCGGCACAAATTCCGAACTCCTTGAAGCGGCAAAACAAAACTCAGCACCACTATTACCTGGCGCAGCGACCCCTTCAGAGGTTATGAACTTATTACACCATGGTTTTGATACGATGAAATTTTTTCCTGCAGCCGCTGCCGGTGGAGTCAACATGTTGAAATCGATCGGTGGTCCTCTTCCACAAGTAACCTTTTGCCCAACGGGTGGAATTTCTTTAGCGAATGCCAATGAATATTTAGCTCTACCTAACGTAGCATGTGTTGGTGGAACATGGATGTTAGATAAAGAATTAATTAAGGCACAAGATTGGGATGGCATTACTCAGCTAGCAAAACAAGCCAGCCAATTATAATTGTACGCTTGTTTAATTAACATAAAATAATATATAACAGTAATCGTAAGGCAGTTTTATAGTGAATAACGAAACAAGAAATCTTGAATCCATGCCTGAATGGCAAGCATTGCAAGAGCATTATCAACAAACAAATACTCGACATATGCGCGATCAATTTGCTGATGATGAAAATCGCTTTAATACCTTTTCACTGTCATTAAATGAAATTCTATTTGATTATTCAAAAAATAGAATTGATGAAAAAACAATAGAACTGCTTATCAATTTAGCCAAGGCTTGTGATTTACCTAATAAAATTCAATCCATGTTCTCCGGTGAAAAAATAAATGGCACCGAACATCGTGCTGTATTACACACAGCATTAAGATATCAAGGTACTCAAGCTTTAGAAATAGACGGCAGCAATATCCGCGAAGAAGTTTCTAATGAGCTGGAAAAAATAAAATCTTTCAGTAACAAACTTAGAAATAAGCAATGGCTGGGTACAACCGGTAAAATTATAACTGATGTTGTTAACATTGGTATCGGTGGCTCACATTTAGGTCCACAAATGGTTACTGAAGCACTAAAACCGTTTATTACAGCTAATCTCAAGATGCATTTTGTTGGCAATATTGATGAAAATCAAATCGATGATATTCTAAAAAATCTAAGCCCTGAAACAACATTATTTATTGTTTGCTCCAAAACATTTACAACACAAGAAACAATGTTAAATGCGGCAACGGCGCGCTCTTGGTTTTTAAGTAAATTTAATGATCAATCTCAACTATGCAAACATTTTGTTGCCGTTTCTACCAATAAAGAAATGGTCCTCAACTTTGGTATTGAAGAAGAAAACATCTTTACCATGTGGGATTGGGTCGGCGGGCGTTACTCATTATGGTCAGCTATTGGTGTTTCAATTATGGTTGCTATTGGCGCTGAAAATTTCGAACAATTATTAGAAGGCGCTTATGAAACTGACGAACATTTTCAAAATGCCTCTTTTGAAAAAAATATCCCCGTATTAATGGGGTTATTAGGTATTTGGTATAACAATTTTTATTCAGCTCAGTCGATTGGTATTTTACCTTATGCGCAACATTTACATCGCTTCCCTGCCTATTTGCAACAAGCCGATATGGAAAGTAATGGGAAGTCAGTATCGATAGATGGGCAATCTATACATTATTCCACCGGTCCTGTTTTATTTGGTGAACTAGGCAATCCAGGGCAACATGCTTTTTATCAATTACTTCATCAAGGTACTAAATTTGTTCCGATTGATGTATTGGCTGCAATCACAAATATTAGTGAAGAAAATAAACACCAAGATGCACTTATGTCAAATGTTTTTGCTCAAACCGAAGCGTTAATGCGCGGCAAAAACAAACAAGAAGTCATTGAAGAATTGCGAAACTCAAAATTTACTGATGCTCAAATTGAATCATTAACGCCTCATAAAGTATTTCCTGGAAACAGACCAAGCAATACTATTTTGTTTAACAAACTTGATCCAAAAACATTGGGTTCTTTAATTGCTCTTTACGAACATAAAATATTTGTTCAAGGAATTATTTGGAATATTAATTCTTTTGATCAATGGGGCGTTGAATTAGGTAAACAATTAGCAACAACTATTTTATCTGAGCTTGATGGCACATCTAAAAATCATTCAGCGCACGATAACTCTACCAGTAGCTTAATTGCCTATTACCAACAAAACAAAGGCTAATCTAGGAAATACATGTCAACTTTTGATTCAGACATTACAGCGATTGTCGGTCAAAACTATGTATTAACAGAACCTGATGACCTAAGTTATTATGGTAACGACAGTAGTAACTTATTTACTCCTTATCCAAGACTAATCGTTAAACCTGCCAATACAGACCAAATCGCTCAAATTGTTTCTCTAGCGAATAAACACCAGATCGCAGTTATTCCTTCTGGTGGACGAACAGGGCTCAGCGGCGGAGCTGTCGCCATAAATAATGAAATAGTCATCTCATTAGAACGTTTAAACAAGATAACAAATTATAACGCCATAGATAAAACGGTAGATTGTGATGCTGGTGTTATCACCCAACAATTACAAAAATTTGCTGAACAACAGAGCTTGTTTTACCCTATTGATTTTGCATCTTCTGGTTCTAGCCAAATTGGAGGTAATATAGCCACAAATGCAGGTGGCATCAAAGTCATAAAATATGGTTTGACGCGTAATTGGGTTGCAGGTTTAACTGTGGTAACACCTTTAGGTGAAGTATTAGAACTTAATCAGGGTTTAGTTAAAAATGCGACAGGTTTCGATTTAAGGCATTTGATGATAGGAAGTGAAGGCACTTTAGGAATAATCACCAAAGCAACAATGAAATTGACCAGCGCGCCAATCAACCCCACAGTCATGTTATTGGCAATAAAAGAACTTGCAGACATTTCACACCTTTTAAAACATTTTCAATCTCACTTCGAATTGCTAGCTTTTGAGTTCTTTTCACATCAGGCGTTAGAAAAAGTTGTAGAATATTATTCATTAAAAAAACCTTTAGAAAAAAAAGGCCTCTTTTATCTCCTTATAGAATTTGAAGTAATTAATCATTCTACTCTTGAAAAAATATTATCACTTTTTCAAGCGGCACTTGATGAACATTGGTTAATTGATGGTGTTATTAGTCAAAGTCAACAACAAGTAAAAGACATTTGGCAGTACCGTGAAGGAATTTCTGAAGCAATTAATCATTTTACACCTTACAAATATGATATTGCCGTAGTGCCATCCAAAATAGAAGTGTTTTTAATAAAGGTTGACCAATTTATTAAAAATAATTATCCTAACTTTGAAATTATTTGGTTTGGTCACATAGGTGATGGAAATTTACATCTAAATATCCTCAAACCATCAAAGCTATCTATAGAGAAATTTAAACAACAGTGTGAAATAGCCAATCAATCTATTTATTCAATACTCAAATCCCTCAAAGGCAGCATATCAGCAGAACATGGGATCGGCTTAGTGAAAAAAGATTACCTTATGTTTAGCCGTAGCGTACTTGAAATTGAATTAATGAAAGCCATAAAACACGGTTTCGATCCAAATAATATTATGAACCCTGGTAAACTAATAGCAAATACCAGCTCAATAATTACAACAAATTTATAGGTTTTTTATGATTGCATTATTCGCTAGTATTTTCGCCTTAGGTATAGGACCTTTAATCTATCAAACTTTTGGCCCACTACGACGAACGGATAAAATTGTTAGCGGATTTATTTTAGCCTTTATATTAATCACACTATTTTTAGAAGTATTACCCGAAACATTTAGCTTAATTGGCTACCTTGCATTCATCTTGGTTTTTATTGGTTTTTATGGACCAACGTTAATAGAAAAACAATTTAAAAAGTTGGCAACTAAAACACATTTATTAACGATTGTATTGGGGCTTTTAGGGCTTGTTTTACATGCAACTATTGACGGTGCGGCTTTGTATCCAAGTGATTCTGCAATTCAATACGAAAACTTATCTGTAGCAATTATTCTTCATCGTTTACCCGTAGGTTTAACTATTTGGTGGTTACTCAAACCGCTTTTAGGCGAACGTTACGCCTTATCTACATTGCTTGCTATGGCGTTGGCGACTACGGGAGGTTATTTTCTTAGCATGGAATTAAAGGATTATTTCTCTAATGATTTTTTTGTTGCATTGCAAGCGCTTATAAGTGGCTCATTATTGCATGTCATCCTACATAAGCCCTATGCTGATGGTTGTATGCATACAAGCTTAGATCATTCTCATCAACATCCGGTTAAAAACAAAATAAAATCATTCTTACCAGAACGATGGGAGCTATTGGGAATTTTTTTCGCTTTATTGGTCACTTCTATTTTACACCTGTTTTTTGAGTGATTTATAATAGTTGATTTAGTTTTAACTAAATCATTCTAATTTCATATTGGTTTTGCTGTCCGCAATAAATTTAAACTGAATACAAATATAGGAAATTAATTTTATGAAAAATCAACTTTTTAAATATTTTTTTTCACTCGTTAGTTTACTATTTTTAATTAATTTAGCTGCTTGCGCATCAATGGATAAGTCTGAATGTACTGCGGCCAATTGGGAAATTATTGGTCTAGAGGACGGCAGCAAAGGTAGAAAATCGAATTATATAGGCCATCATCGTAAGGCATGTGTAAAGCATCATATTGCTCCAAATTTAACTCAGTATTTAAAAGGGCATAAAGTAGGCGTGCAACAATTTTGTACTGCAGAAAATGGCTATCAGCAAGGTAAACAAGGGAGCAAGAACAATGGTGTTTGTCCACCAAACATATTTAAAGAATTCAATAGAGGCTTTAATCAAGGAAGTCATATTTATGCTATACAAACTAATATAAACCAAGTTGAAAATAATCTTAACCAGCTTAATCAACAATTACAACAAATTGAAAATGATATTCATTTAAAAGAAGAAGAAATTATCAATACAAATGGACAATATCAACGACGTGAAATACTCGCTCAAATAAAAGATTTACAAAGAAACTCAAAGTCTATTCAATTCAAAATAAATAATTTAGAGATAGAATTATATCGACAAGAAGAAACATACCAAGGTTTAATTAATACACCTTATCAAAAATACTGAATAAGGAAATTAAACTCAAAATAAATTTAGTTATTTCCTTTAGCCAAAGCGCCAGGACGTCGACTGTCTGAAAAGCCATAAAAAAGTCCATTATGATATTCAACAGTTTGTAAACTACCCCAAGGGTTATAAAATTTAATATTATGCCCTTTCGCTTTCAAAATGTTAGCACTATCAATAGGAAAACCTTTTTCTAACATTAAGGTTTCGGGATACCATTGGTGATGAAATCTCGGGGTTAATGTTGCACTCGCAATGTTCATTCCGTGAACCATTTTATTCAATAAAAAATTAAGTACTATGGTAATAATACGGCTTCCTCCAGGACTACCTGTCGCTAACCAAGGCATTGATTTGTTAAGAACGATAACAGGAGTCATAGAGCTAAGCGGACGTTTTTCTGATTCAATTGAGTTAGCCTCCCCTCCCAACAAACCATAACCATTTGGTACACCCGGTTTAGAAGAAAAATCATCCATTTCATTATTAAGTAATATGCCTGTACCTGGCACAGTAATACCAGAGCCAAAACTAAAGTTAAGAGTATAAGTATTTGAAACCATATTACCGTCTTTATCAATTACTGAAAAATGTGTCGTTTGTGGACTTTCTTGCGATAGGTACCTTCCTGGAGAAATTTCTTTTGAATTGAGAACACGTTTTTTAGAAATCTTTGTCGCAATGATTTTTGCATAAGCGGGAGAAAGTAATTTTTTAACTGGTATATTAACAAAATCAGGATCACCTAAATAACGACTGCGATCAGCGTAAGCAAACTTCATTGCTTCAGTAATAATATGAGTGGAGTCTGCAGTATTAACGCCACTCGTCTTTATATCAAAATGTTTAAGTATATTTAAAAGTTGTATCAAATGTATGCCTCCAGAACTAGGAGGAGGCATAGAATAAATAGATGAACCGGCAAAATTAGTTTCTACGGGTTTTCTCCAAACCGTCTTATAACTCTTTAAATCAGCTAGCGTCATAATACCTTGTTGTGATTGAATGAAATCAATAATTTTTTTTGCTATTTTTCCCTGATAAAAAGATTTCCCTTTTGAAAGTGAAATAGATTTTAATACTTCTGCTAACTCCAACTGTTTAATTGAATCATTGATTGTCCAATCACTGCCATCAGATTTAAAGTAGGTTGCTATTGACGCTTCAGATTTTGATAAGTAATCACGTTTTCTATTAAGCGATTCTGCCATAGAAAATGTCATAGATAAATTTTTGGCTAAATTAATTGCAGGTTGCATAACTTGTGAAAGCGGCAATTTGCCATATTTTTCATGCGCTTCTAACAAACCAGCAACAGTACCAGGAACACCTGCCGATAAAACAGAATATCTTGATTTATTATTATCAACATCTGATCGCCAGTTTAAATACATGTCCCTCGTCGATTTTTTAGGTGCTTTTTCTCTATAATCTAAAGCTTTTATTTGATGATTTTTTTGATCATAAATCATCATAAAACCTCCTCCTCCTAAGTTACCGGCTCTTGGCAGTGTGACGGCAAGAGCAAAACCAATAGCAACAGCCGCATCAACAGCATTTCCGCCAAGATTAAGCGCTTCGAGTCCGACCTCAGTAGCGCGTGATTCTTGGGTCGCAACCATGCCCTTAGTGGCCACCATTGGTTGTACTGTGGATGGAAAGCTTAATATTGCTTTATTTTCAATTGGCAATGCATAAGGACAGAGAAAAAAAGGTAATAAAATTAACAATTTGACAAAGTTAATTTTATTAATAAATAGCTTATCTTTTTTCATAACAGCTCCACTAATAAGGTGACTAAGTTATCATCTCAACTATATGTAATTGACCGTTTTTTTGCATTTCAAAAAAATCATATTCTATATTACTAATTGTCGAAATAGGTACATTCAAAGAAATTTCTATGCTTGATTGTTTTTTATCTTTTGTATTTTGATGATGAAGCTGAGTAATTAAATCTGTTATTTTAAGTAACTCATCTTTTTTAGTAATATCCGATTTAGTAATATCTATCATTGTCAAAGAGACCTTCGTTTTAGTAAACAAACCGTTAGACACTTCAAATTGACTTCTAATAATTTTATGCCTTAAATTAATAATGCTATCTCGAAATAAATTTTCATTTTCTTCATTACTTAAAATCAAAAACATGCCATTTTGCACGCAAAATATTTGATTGTCGGAACTCACTTTTTGCCTGATGTAAATAGAGACTTTTGCTGACAACTCTGCGGCTGCTAGCGGGCCAAAATTTGTATAATTGTTGATATAATCATTTAGTTCAATAACCGCTACCATTTTATAATAAGAGTAATTAGTTAAACCAGCTATTCCGTTAAAACTTGTTATAGACTCATCTTCAATGTTACTTAAATAATTTAATCGATAGAAGCCAGTAACAGGATCACGATATTTTTCTACATCTAATAATTGTTCATTTAACTTTATTTTTTCACTTAAGTCTGACATTTCATTTTCATGAAGCGTTAATTCGACTTTTAATGCATCGTTATCAAACCTTAACTTTTTCAACCTTAAACGTTCAATATTCATTTTTTTATCTACTTTATTAATCTTCCGTTTATAATGAAATGCTGAGTAAAATAAAATAAAAATAAAAAACATTACCATAATAATACTTAATAAATAATAAGCATTAGAACTATTCCAAAAATTAGTTTTAACAATAATATTAAGATTTTTTGCAACACCTAGCCAGTTACCACCAGAGCGCTTAGATTCTATTTCTAGAACATAACTCCCTTCGGAAAGCCCTGCAACAATCAAGTTATTCCTAGTACCTAAATAATTCCAATCTTGATTAATCTCAACAATTCTTGAACGATACAATTGAGTCCCTAGTTTTTCATAATTAATGTAGATAAAAGTGATATCTATTGATGGCTCATCATCTTCTTGAATAATTGTAGGACTGTCAGAATGATTAAGCTGGTAGACACTAATTTCTCTAGAGCCTGATCTTACATTTGTAAAAAGAATTGATCTATCTTGATTAGCGGGAAGGTCTTTTACATCATTAACAATTGTTATGCCGTTAATACTTCCAAAATATAATCTTCCCGTACTATCAGAGAAATAGGCTCCAGTATTAAATTCATCACTTGACAACCCATCAACTCTTCTAAACAACTCCATTGCTTCTTTATTTTTAGAAAACTTCACTAAACCAAGTGTTGTACTAAACCACAAGTCATTATTCTTATCTTCCAAAATTCCGTAAATAGAATTATTTGGCAAGCCTTCATAAGTTGTTATACGTTTAAAATGAAAATTATTATTGTTAATTGATGCACGGTTTAATCGATTTAGACCATCAGCAGTCCCAATCCATAAAAAACCTAAACTATCTTCATAAATAACTTGTACAATATTATTGGAAATACTTTGTGAGTTATTTTGATCATATTGAAAATGATGCCACTCATCTAGTTTAACTTTATATAAAAGTAATCCCGCATAACCACCAATCCAAAAATCTCCGTTTTGATCATCTATAATTGTAGAAACATTAGTACTAATCGCTTTAAAACCGTGGGGGAATTTATGTGTGAAATCAGTGAGTTTAACAGTCAACTCTTCATTGTTCTTGTTGATACTGATTACTTTCAGTAGCCCTTTATCTGTACATAACCAAATAGTGCCATTATGATCTTCATGAATTTTATTAACATCCTCTATTTTATCAACCTTTTGATTGTCAATATAAAATACTGTATTGATTATTTTTTTATCTATTGTATTAACAAGGTTCAATTCAGATAAACTGGCAATCCAAAGTCGTTCATCAAGATCAATTAATAAGCTGTATACTGTTTCACCATAAGTAATATTATGTTCATTAAGTGGTCTAGAAATCTTTCCTGTTAACAAATTATAATTAATTAAACCTCCACCATAACTTGCTAACCACAAATTTTGAAACCTATCTTTTTCTATACCATGAATTGTATTGTTACTGCCAATAGAAATTGTATCGGTTCTTGAAAGTAGATGTTCAAATTGATGTTGATTAGGATCTAAAAGGTTAACGCCTGCACCATAAGTCCCTAACCAAATAAGATTTTGATCATCAACAAAAAGTGAATAAATATCATTGCCGGACAATCCTTCTTTTGAAAAACTTTTTTCTATATAACGTTCAAACTTGTTCTTGTTTTTATTGAACTTATTGAGTCCATTCGCTGTAGCCACCCATAAGAAACCATTTTTATCAACCACTAAATCTTGAATGGAATTATTACTAAGTGATTGTTGATCGTTCTTTTGATGAGAAAAATAACTCACTTCATTAGAAGTTATATTATATTTAATTAAGCCTTTTTTACTACCTATCCAAAGAATATTTTTGTCGATTTTAATGTTAGATATCGGTATATTTTTTATTTTTTCAAAAGCGTTTTTTTCACATAAGTTTGAGAGTTCCCAATTAGACTTTTTTATTTTATAGATACAGTTTTTCCCTGCTGCATAAATATAATTATTTGATTCAGCAATAGATTTTATTGTTGAATCAATAATTTCACCGGTCGGAGATCTATAAGGTAATATTTTCTTATCATCATTTCTATTAAAATAGAACAAGCCATCATTAGAAGCAATCCAAACGATTGAGTTTTTTGAATAAACCAAATCATGAATAATATTTTTTAATTCTGGATTTATTAATGCATAATTAGTGAACTTTTCATTTTTTGGATTGTAAAAACTTAAACCAGAAACCGTACCAATCCATATGCCATAATCGGTCTCTTCAACTAAACTTATAACCCAGTTTTCATGGAGGGAACTATTGATTTTATGATCGTGTCTAAATATTTTAAATTCATAACTATCAAAGCGATTTAGCCCATCTTCGGTTGCTAACCAGATATAACCATTACTGTCTTGAATAATTTCACTTACAACACTTTGAGACAAACCTTCTTCAATAGACAAACGTTGTACTTTAAATTCTTTTTGATATCGATAATCTTGTTGATTGGAGTAAACATTCATGCACGCCAAAAAATTTAATGCTAGAAGGATTGGAAAATATTTGGCTAGCGGCTTTCTCAAAGTTAAAATCTCTAGTGAATAACAACGTGAGTTAATTTTATTATTTAAAAACGCTCTTGCTAAAGTTTTCTGGTTTCATTCCTATTTTGTCTGAATAAAACTTTGATATTTTTTCTAAGTCGAAATATTTATCCTTAGATAAATAAAATAATGGACCAAATCCTGATTGTTTTTTGCTGTGATCTAAGAATGCACATAAAACAGGAATGTTGGCTTTATAAGCAATATGATAAAATCCGCTTTTCCAATGATCTAAATATTTTCTAGTTCCTTCCGGTGATAAACCAAAAATCATTTCATCGCTTTGTTTAAATTCGCTAACAATAAAATCGACCATATCATGTCGGCTTGACCTCTCTATAGGTAAACCACCCAGCTTACGTAATAACCAACCAAGTGGGCCAATAAATAGAGTGTGTTTACCAATAAAGACTAACTTTAATTTAAACACTATTTTTACAAGTAAAAATATTACAAAATCCCAGTTAGACGTATGAGGAGCAAATATAACAACGTATTTTTTTTCTTTTGGCAACTCACCGACTATTTGCCAACCAAATAGCTTAAGTAACAAGAGAGCTATTTTAGCCAATATTACGAACCACCAACATTATGCAATTCAATACTACTTTCAAAATCTTTACCGTCATCAAGATCATCTTTTATATTTTCAAGATTTTTTGGTGTTTTAGCTAAATCATTTCGTTCATCATCTAAGCGCTGTAAATAAGCCTGATCAATATCACCGGTCACATATTCACCATTAAATACAGATGTATCATAACGAGTAATATTAGGGTTACCTTCACGGCAGGTATCAATCAAGTCTTGTAAGTCTTGGTAAATCAATCGATCAGCACCAATCAATTCTGCTACTTGATCATTCGTTCGATTATGTGCAATTAATTCTTTCGCTGATGCCATATCAATACCATACACATTAGGATAACGTACTGGAGGAGCTGCTGATGCAAAATAAACTTTATTGGCACCAGCATCTCTCGCCATTTCTACAATTTGTTGACTAGTCGTTCCTCGAACAATTGAATCATCAACTAACAAAACGTTTTTTCCTTTAAACTCTAAACCAATCGCATTTAATTTTTGTCGTACAGATTTTTTTCGAATTTCCTGCCCTGGCATAATAAATGTTCTACCAATATATCTGTTTTTGACAAAACCATGTCGTAATTTAATATTTAATTTATGCGCTAACTGCATTGCACTAGTCGTTGATGTATCAGGAATTGGAATGACAACATCAATATCATGATCTGACCATTCGTTATTTATTTTATCGGCTAATTTTTCACCCATTCTTAAACGTGATCGATAAACAGAAATGTCATCCATAAAAGAATCTGGTCGGGCTAAATACACATGCTCAAATATACAAGGAGCTTGCTCGACAACTTCTGAACATTGCTGGCTATGTAGCTGACCTTTTGAGTCAATAAAAATGGCTTCGCCTGGTTTTACATCTCTTACAAGAGTAAATCCTAAAGCATCAAGCGCAACACTTTCTGAAGCGACCATATATTCATTGACACCATTGACCATTTTTTTACCAAAGACTGCCGGTCTAATTCCATAGGCATCACGAAAACAAACCATGCCGTAGCCAGCTATTAATGCGACGGCTGCATAAGCGCCTTTGCATCGTTTATAAACTTTTTCAATGGCTTTAAAAAGTACATCAGGAGAAAGATTGTCAGATTGATTTTGCTGTAACTCGTGTGCAAAAATATTAAGTAAAACTTCGGAATCAGAACTGGTATTAATATGTCGTCTATCAGTTTCCCATAATTCTTTTTTTAATTCATTTTTGTTGGTTAAATTACCATTATGTGCGAGAACAATACCATAAGGAGAGTTTACGTACAGAGGCTGTGCTTCTGCAGAGCTTGAACATCCGGCGGTAGGATAACGTACATGTCCAACACCAATATTTCCTTGTAAACGACGCATATCACGAGTATGAAATACATCTTTAACTAAGCCATTGGCCTTACGTAAAAACATTTTCCCATCTTTTAGGGTAACGATGCCTGCAGCATCTTGTCCTCTATGTTGCAAAACAGTCAATGCATCATATAAACTTTGATTAACTGGAGAAGAACTATAAATACCGACAATGCCACACATGATATGAAAACCTTATTTAAAAATAAATCATATAAATAATTGCAAAACTACAATTAAATTATCTTTGTAAAACTCAATTTTTCTTTCTAAATAACAATATTATTTCTATAACAATACTGTCTTTATAATAATCCTTGTTGAAACCATTGTTTGCTCCAATTGCTAAACCAAATGCCAATCATTTAATCAACGGCAAATGGGATGTAACGTTAGGTAAAACTTCATCCACCTGATCATAAAACCAATTTCCTAATATTTCGACATGGGGGATTAATTGAGATGTACTCCACCATTTATCTTGTTCAACGTGGGTAAATTGACGTAACAATAAGACCACAACAGAAATGATTAAAACACCTCTTAGAGCCCCAAATGCCATCCCCATAATTCGATCCATTCCACTTAGCCCGGCTCTTTCGATTAACTGACTAAGAATGTAGTTAATTAAGCCGCTGATAGTTAGCGTAATAACAAAAAGTAATGCCCAGGATACCGCGTACCTTAAACTTGGCGTATCGATATATGAATTAAGTAAGGAAGAAAATTCTAGATAAAAGCTTTTTGCCACAAAAAAGGCAAGTATCCAGCCTGCTAAAGACAAGGCTTCACGAACAAAACCTCGCAGCAAGCTAATGCCTGCAGATATTGCAATAATTATTAATATAGCCCAATCTATCCACTGCATAAGAATAATGTTCTATCATTTAGGTTTGTGATGCGAATTTTAACAAATAAGCCCAGTGTTGGTAACCTATTTATGCCTTAAGCTTGCAATCATTTCTTAAGAGTTTATTTTGATGGCTAAAGAAGATCATATTTAATGCTCAATAGGGTCAAAGACTTTGAGCATCGACTGAGTTTTACTCACATGATTGATTTTTGGAAGTGCCTTTGATGCAGTCATTTTTTCAATATAAGGGCCAACATAAACTCGATAAAGCTGATTATTGCTTGAAATAATTTTTCTGCGGTAGGCTTTAAAGTTTTTCGCTTTTAGTTTATCGATCATTTTTTGAGCATTACTTTTTTTCGAAAAACTTGCGACTTGAATAACCCAAGCAGCTCCTCGATAACTTTTATCGATTGTCTTTTTTTCCGGTTTTTCAAGTTTTTTTGCTTTTTTTATTTTATCTTTTTCTACTGATAGCTTTATTGATTTATGTTTTTTTGAATCAACCGTAGGCATTTTTTTTGAACTTGATTTGCTATTAACCTGAGTTGTTATTTCGTTAGATTGTTGTGCCAGTGCAGACGATACGGATTCAAAATTGGTTTCATCGATAACCTTATCAATTTTTGCTGTATCAATTTTGTATTCACTTAACGCAATTGGCTTAGCAGGTATTTTGCTAATAAAAGGACCATTATCAACCTTTTCTTTTAATATTGCCGGTAAAAAAATAATCGCCAATGCAATTAATACAATAGCGCCAATAATACGCTGCTTTAAACGGTTATCCACAAGAAGATCTCTGTCGTAAAATAATGTAAGAAGCTAGATTAACAATTTTGGCGCTAATAATGAAGTCGATAAGCTTTAATTTACAATTTATTGCCATTTATGACTCAGCGCAGCAAAAATAGAGCCAAATCTTGCTTAATATACTTAAAGCAATTTCTAAGAAAATGTTTTGTATAGTCACCACCTCTACTATCGATTTATGCTAGTGATATTTTATAGCTAAAGCACGCAAAATGAGAATCGACTAGTTCAAAAAACGTTCAATATTTATTCTGCGGCTAAACGTTGGTATATCATCATTTCTGCAACGGTATAAAAAGATCCAATGACAAATATTTGCGGTTCATCAATCTTCCTATATTTTTCTAAAATTAATTGATAAGCTAATTTCACACTACTAGCAGTCTCGCATTGTTTATGAGGAAAGAGTTTTTGATGCTGATGTTGTAGATCTTTTGATTTTGCTGCACGTGCTACTGGTAAATCAACAAAAATCCAAAGATCAATAACCTCTTCTAAGTTAGAAATAAATTCATCAATCGCTTTATCTGCCAATAAACCACAAATAGCGATATTTTTATTACTTTGTTGTAATGAGCTAATTTGAATCTTTAAATTCACAGCCGCTTGCGCATTGTGAGCAACATCAACAATAATATTTGGCTGTTGAGAAATTTGTTGAAATCGAGCATTGATTTTTATAGCTTTTATGACTTTTTTTGGATTAATGACATTTAAATACTGAGGATATAATTGTTCAAAAAGCGCAAATGCAAGTTGAATATTTTGAAATAATAACCGTTGAGGATTGATTTGCGTATCAGACATTAGTGTTTCAAGTTGAGTAAATAATGGTTCTTTCACTTTGCTCTTTATTTGAGATAAATGCTTTTTCAATTCAGGGCGAACTGATTTGATTAATTGGTAACTGCTTTCATCTCCAATTAAATTAATACTTTGAACACGATATATCCCTGATTTTTCATAAGCTATTTGTTTTAAATCATCACCTAACCAAGACTGGTGATCATAATCAATCGTCGTAATAATAGCCGCATCGGGTTCAACAATATTCACTGCATCTAATCGACCACCCAAACCAACTTCTAAAACAATCAAATCTAATGATTGCTGTTTAAAAAACCATAAAGCCGATAATGTGGTAAATTCAAAAAAGGTTAATGGTATGGCTTGTTTTGCAACGTTAACCATTTCAAATGCTTTAACAAGTGCTTGATCTGAAATGTTTCGACCATTAATTCTTATTCTTTCGTTAAACTCTAATAAGTGCGGCGATGTGTAGCAACCAATGTTTAATTCAGAATTCAATGCTAATGATTCAAGAGTCGCCACACAACTACCCTTACCATTAGTTCCACCAACAAGAATGACTTTTGCCGATGTTTCTAGCAACTGCAACGCTATGGCAACTTTGGTAATTCGTTCTAAACCTAACTCAATGTCGTTAGGATGAAATGATTCGATATAAGTTAGCCAATCCTGCAGTGACCTGTCATTACATTTAATCGCCATGTTTTTGTATTTCGTTATTTACAAACAGTTTTTTCATCAATTCTTCCAAAGATCGACTCGCGTTAAATAAAAAAAGCGCCAATTGGCGCTTTTTTTTGTTCAGATCGAGATAGGTTTTCTAATTAACCAACATAAACTTTGTTTTGTACTGGAATAGTCACTAATGAAGCTGATTTCTTAAAATCTTCAATTTCATGGAAGTTAAGGTATCGGTAAATTTCTTCACTCATAGTGTCTAAATCAGCGGCATAACTCATATATTGCTCTACAGTCGGTAACTGTCCAACAATTGCAGCAACAGCGGCTAATTCTGCAGAAGACAAGTAAACATTCGCGCCATCACCTAAGCGATTAGGAAAGTTACGGGTTGAAGTAGAAACCACCGTCGAATTGGCAGCAACTCTTGCTTGATTACCCATACATAATGAACAACCAGGCATTTCTGTTCGCGCACCTGCTGAAGCAAAAATATTATAATAACCTTCTTGCATTAATTGATGTTCATCCATTTTTGTTGGTGGAGCAATCCACAAACGAGTTGGTATAGAACTAGTTTTTTCTAATAATTTTCCAGCCGCTCTGTAATGCCCAATATTAGTCATACAGCTACCAATAAAGACTTCATCAATTTTAGTTCCTTGTACATCTGACAACAATTTAACGTCATCAGGATCGTTAGGACAAGCTAAAATAGGTTCTTTAATTTCATTCAAATCGATTTCGATAATAGCGGCATATTCGGCATCTGGATCGGCTGATAATAATTCAGGGTTAGCTAACCATTCCTGCATATTTTCTATGCGGCGACTAATTGTTCGAGCATCACCATAACCTTCTTTGATCATCCATTTCAACATAACAATATTAGAGTTTAAATATTCAATAATCGGCGCTTTATCTAATTTAATTGAACAACCTGCGGCACTTCTTTCTGCAGCAGAATCAGATAATTCGAATGCCTGCTCCACTTTTAGTTCAGGTAAACCTTCAATTTCAAGAATTCGTCCAGAGAAGATATTCTTTTTGCCTTCTTTCTCAACCGTTAATAAACCATCTTGAATTGCCGCATAAGGGATTGCATTAACCAAATCACGCAAAGTAATGCCCTTTTGCATATCACCTTTAAATCTCACCAAAACAGATTCAGGCATGTCCAAAGGCATAACCCCTGTGGCTGCGGCAAAAGCAACTAAACCAGAGCCAGCAGGAAAAGAGATCCCAATAGGAAAACGTGTATGAGAATCACCTCCTGTACCAACAGTATCAGGCAATAACATACGATTTAACCAACTATGAATGATTCCGTCGCCAGGTCGTAAAGAAACTCCTCCACGAGTCATTATAAAATCAGGCAATGTGTGTTGAGTATCAATATCAATGGGTTTTGGATAAGCCGCTGTATGACAAAATGATTGCATTGTTAAATCTGCAGAAAAACCTAAACAAGCTAAATCTTTTAATTCATCACGAGTCATTGGCCCCGTTGTGTCTTGTGAGCCTACTGTAGTCATTTTAGGTTCACAGTACTGCCCCGCTCTAACACCTTCAATACCGCAAGCTTTTCCGACCATTTTTTGTGCAAGAGTAAAACCTTTGTCCGACGGTTTGACGGGATCTGGTTGGCGGAATAAATCACTTGCATCAAGAGATAAATGTTCTCTAGCTCGTGCAGTTAAACCACGACCAATGATTAAAGGGATACGTCCACCGGCTTGAACTTCATCTAAAATCACATCCGTTTTTAATTCAAATTCAGAAATCAATTCGCCTGCTTTTTCAATTTTTCCAGCATATGGGTAAAGATCAATTACATCACCCATTTCTAGTTTTGAAACATCTACTTCAACCGGTAACGCGCCGGCATCTTCCATGGTATTAAAAAATATAGGTGCTATTTTACTGCCTAAGCAAAAACCACCAGCACGTTTATTTGGAATATGAGGAATATCATCACCCATTAACCACAATACGGAATTCGTTGCAGATTTACGTGAAGAACCCGTTCCAACAACATCACCAACATAAACAACTGGATGGCCTTTTTCTTTTAATTGCTCTATAACTTCTAAAGCATTGCCTTCTAAGCCTTCTCTTTCATTTTTAAGCATGGCTAAAGCATGTAAAGGAATATCAGGTCTTGACCAAGCATCTTGCGCAGGAGATAGATCATCAGTATTTGTTTCACCAGGGACCATAAACACAGTTAAAGTAATCTTTTCAGCCAGCGCATCTCGCTTGGTAAACCATTCAGCATCAGCCCAACTTTTTATAACTGAAGCGGCAACCTTGTTGCCCGCTTTTTCTTTTTCAACCACATCGTGAAAAGCATCAAACATTAATAAGGTATGCTTCAATTGTTCGCCAGCTAACTCGGCCAAGTCAGAATCATCAAGTAATGAAACTAAAGTTTCAATATTGTAACCACCTAGCATTGTACCTAATAGTTCTACAGCGCGAAATTTATCAATAATTGGTGAATTCGCTTCACCCTTTACCAAAGCAGATAAGAAACCCGCTTTTACATATGCCGCTTGATCTACGCCTGCAGGAACTCTGTTAGTAATTAAATCGAGAATAAAATCCTCTTCACCTGCTGGTGGGTTCTTAAGTAACTCAACCAGCTCTGTCATTTGTTCTGGAGAAATTGGTTGAGGGACAATGCCTTGTTTGGCTCTTTCTTCAACATGAATTCGGTAATCTTGTAACACGATAGAGATCCTCACTGTGATTAGTTCTTTGCAAATTGTTTACTTTATGTTCTAAGAGAACAGCCTCTAAACTTTGCTATTGAGACTTTTAAATAGAATAGTTGAGATGGGACGAATTATACAGTTAATTAGGCTATTAATAAAAGATACTTAGCTTAAAATATCTAAAATGTGAACAACTTATATCTATTAATAGTCAATGTATCATTTAGCACTTTTAGCTAAAAAGCTTGTTCAATACTTAGTATTTAGGACAAGGCAATAAGCCTTGCTACTTATCAACTATTTAATATTATTTACTCCAAAAAAAGCAAAACAACTGTCTCTTTAGTTTAATTCTGAATCCTTCCAATACTTTGTCCCTTTTAAGGTCGCTTGTAAAGATAACCCACTTTGAGTAAGTTGATAAACCGTTGCATCATTTATAATTGCCTCTGCACCTAATGCTCCACCTTTATCACTAGCTTTTGCAGCCGCATCGGCTTGTCCACCAAAAGACCACCCTTTATCTATAAAATTATTAAGTGCCGATGCAGTGTGAAAGATCATGACAATTCTAAAATCTTTTACTCCTGCTCCAAGACCAATGCCAACTTCACCCATTTTCATATAAGTATACTTGCCTGTTGATTTTTTTTTGGTTAGCCCATAACCACCACCAAAACTGGCAAAAATAATATTCACATTAACGTTACTAAAGACAGCATATCCTGGCGCTTTATTAATTTGAGAGCGAACATCCGGTTTTAATTTAAATAATTCAGTGAGTACCTCATCTTTCATTGTTAAGATCGATTGCTTTTTTTGTGCCGGTGTATCACCTGACATTGTTGCGCAACCAGAGGTTAAAAGTGTGGCGATAATTGCCACTAATAACAATATCGAATTTATATTTTTCATGATATTTTCTCTTATGAATAACTAATAAAGGTAAAACATTATTTAATACTAACATGTTTGTTTTTAGTAAAAGTGACCCGTTTATACTTTTCAACTAAAACTATTGCAAATCTTACTGAGGCATTATATGTAGTGTTTTATTTTTTTAATAAAAGTAAATCTTCATCATCCAACAATCTGTTAACACAGTTTTTTAGAGGCTCATTTTTGGAATTAAAAAAGAAATTATAAATGTCTGTATCGTACTGATGCCCAACTTCTATTCGGCCAACAATATTAATATTATAACCTTCAGAAATAAGCTGATACATCTCATTTGATTGCTCAGCATCAAAAATAAACGCCGTACCTAATAATTGAAATTCAGCTTCAAGATGCGATGCCGCGAATTTAGGAATAAATATTTTATCGGCAATTATAACTTTTTGAACACTGCCAACTTCAAGAATAATATGTGAAGGTCCAGTGATTATTATTTTATAACTTGGGTCATCATCAAGATATTGTAAGCTAGAAATCATCCTAAAATAACCAATATACTGCCTACCAATAATACCACCAGCAAATGGAAAACTCATCGAACAGTGTTCATCTGATTGGTCAAAATAATAATCAGGAAAATCACCACAACTTGAAATAATTAAACTTAATATAATAATATTAAGTTTTTTTATGGTTTCAATCATCTTCATTTTTTAAAAACTTTTCTAGCTTTAAGTCGTTTGTTTTGGCGTTGTTTTCTTTGATCTTGCCTGATGATTTTATTACCTCTAGCACTTTTTAGTCCTGCTATTTTTTCAAATTCAGCAAGTTCACTAGGTGTTAATTCTCTCCATCGACCTCGTTTTAACGCTCTTGGCAATTCAAACGGACCATACTGAATACGGTGTAAGCGAGATACTTGAATGTCAAAGGCTTCCCACAAACGTCTTACTTCACGATTTCTGCCTTCTTTTAAAGTGACATGATACCAATGATTACTGCGATCTCCTCCAGCTTCTTCAATGCTTTCAAAATGAGCCTCACCATCGTCAAGTTCAACGCCTTGTTGTAATTGTTTGAGCATATCGTCGGTCACTTGACCTCTTACTCTAACAGCATATTTACGAATGACTTCGAGTGAGGGATGCATTAATTGATTTGCAAGGTGGCCATCATTAGTAAAAAAGATTAAACCGCTGGTATTAAAATCTAAACGGCCAACACTTAACCATCTTGAGTTTCGTATTTTAGGTAAGGTATCAAAAATAGTCGGACGACCTTCAGGATCTTTTTTAGTTGAAATTTCACCTTCAGGTTTATGATAGACAATCATTTTTCTTTGAAAGTCTTCTGGTTTAGTCAACTTTAAGGCTTTTCCATCAACGCGAATGGTATCGTTGAGTGTTGCACGGTCGCCCAAAACGGCAATTTTCCCGTTAACGCTCACCCTATCTGCTTCAATCCATTTTTCAGACTCACGACGCGAGGCAACACCCGCATTCGCCATGATTTTTTGTATTTTTTCACTAAGTAATTTTTCGTTTGACATGTAATAGCTCTTTGCTTTGTTTATTTAACTCAATATGGTTTCGATATTTCAGTTCTTTAAACTGTTGATACTAGTTCAGGTGCGCCTGATCTACTGTCATTTGTTTGTTGTTAATTGCTCTTCGGTTAAAGTCTCGTGCGTTACATCGACTTGTTCAGCATTATCTGTTTCCAACTCTGGGTCGGAATAAAACCCCTCATCATTTTTATCGTCTATTGATTCTTCTTCTGTCGCTTGCTCTAAGCTATCCTCTACAATATCTTCTGAAGCATCTTGCTCAACAATCTTACTGTTTACCCTGCTAACTTCATCATCAGGATTAGGTAAATCGAGTTCAGGATTTAAATCATCTAAATCTTTTATTTCTGCAAGTGTTGGTAGTTCTTGTAAGCTAGTCATATCAAAATAATCTAAAAATTGTTTTGTTGTTGCATACAAAGCCGGACGACCCGGAACATCTCGATGACCCACGACTCTAATCCATTCTCTTTCAATTAACGTTTTAATAATACTACTACTAACACCAACCCCTCTAACGTCTTCAATTTCTGAACGAGTCGTTGGTTGACGATAGGCGATCAAAGCTAATGTTTCTAGTGCGGCTCTTGAATATTTGGCAGGTTTTTCTTCCCACAGACGGCTTAACCACTCTGAATAATCTTGCCTTGCTTGATAACGAAAACCACTAGCCACTTTTTTTAATTCAACACCTCGACCTTGTGAATCCTGTTGAAGTTGTTGAATAACTTCTTTAATATCACTTGAAGATGGTCTTTCATCATCAGTAAATAATTTTAATAATTGATCAACCGACATTGGTTTTGCTACCGCAAGAATAGCTGCTTCAACAATGTTTTTTAATTTATCTTTTGAGATACTCATTTCATTCAATTCCTAACTTTTTTCTTTTCATATGCGAGACCAACATATTAAGATGCTTACGCAATACTCAAATCAATTAATTCTGGTTCTAAGGTGAATAGGAGAAAAAGGTTTAGCTTGCACTAGCTCGACTAATGATTCTTTTGTCAGTTCCATAATCGCTAAAAACGTAACCACAATGCCTGCTTTACCTTCTTCAACATTAAATAAGGAGACAAAATCAGTAAAGTTTTCTGCCGATAATATCGCTAAAATCGACGACATTTTTTCTCTTGTGGATAATGTTTCACGCTGAATTTGATGAGAGGTAAACATTTCCGCACGAGTTAATACATCTTTTAATGCAAGTAATATTTCACGCATATCCACCGTTGGCAAAGGTTTGTTAATGTGTAACTCAGGTGTTTCAGCTTCTGCCTGAAATATATCGCGACCCATTCGAGGTAATTCATCAACATCCATTGCCGCCTTTTTAAAGCGCTCATATTCCTGCAATCTTCGAATAAGATCCGCTCTAGGATCCGCATCTTCATCAACTGATTTAGGACGAGGTAACAGTACTCGACTTTTAATTTCAGCTAACATCGCCGCCATAACTAAATATTCTGCCGCAAGCTCAAGGTTTATCGATTTCATTAAATCGACATATTCCATATATTGTTCAGTAATATGCGCAATTGGAATATTTAAAATGTCCAAATTTTGCCGTTTAATTAAATACAATAATAAATCAAGAGGTCCTTCAAAAGCTTCCAAAAAAACTTCTAATGCATCAGGCGGTATGTACAAATCTTTTGGTACTTCATTGACCATTTCGCCATCAACCATTGCAAAAGTCATTTCTTCTTGAGATTGAGATGGCACGGATGAACCTATAACAGAATCAGCGGTCTGTTTTACTTCATCTAAATCTTCTGATTGATTACCTTCTGATAATTCTTGATGGTTTGATTTCATAGTTTTTAATGCCTTAGCTTAACGGTAAGACAACCCCATAACATCGCGAACAGTTTGCATTGTTTCTTGCGCAATATCGCGAGCTTTCTCTGAACCTTCTGCAATAATATTTCTCACAAGCTCAGGGTTTTCTTCAAACTCTTTTGCTCGCTCTCTAAACTCTGTTGTTTCTTGTTTAACACAGTCAATTAACGGTTGTTTACATTCTAAACAACCAATTCCCGCCGTTGTACAACCTTGTTTAACCCAAGATTTAACATCATCAGTCGAGTAAACTTCATGTAATTGCCAAACAGGGCAGTTATCAGGATTACCAACATCCGTTAAACGGACTCTTGCAGGATCTGTTTGCATACGTTTTATTTTTGTTTCAACGTTTTCTTCTGTTTCACGCATTTCAATAATATTATTATATGACTTAGACATTTTTTGTCCGTCAAGACCGGGCATTTTTGACACCGGCGTTAACAATGCTTGTGGCTCAGGTAAAATTATTTTTCCACCTCCATCTAAATAACCGACCAACCTTTCTTTATCTCCTAGAGAAATACTTGCGTGTCCTTCTACCATCGCTCTTGCTTTATCAAGTGATTCTTCATTGCCTTCTTGCACAAAATCTCTACGTAATAATTCATAAAGTTTTGCGTTCTTTTTGCCTAATTTTTTTACTGCAATTTTTGCTTTTTCTTCAAAACCTGGCTCTCTGCCATAATAGTGATTAAATCGACGAGCGATCTCTCGTGACATTTCCACGTGGGGAACTTGATCAAGACCAACAGGAACAGCCCCTGCCTTATAAACTAAAATGTCTGCCGTTTGTAATAAGGGATAACCTAAAAATCCATAAGTACTCAAATCTTTATCATTTAGTTTTTCTTGTTGTTCTTTGTAAGTTGGTGTTCGTTCTAACCAACTTAAAGGTGTCAGCATTGATAATAATAGGTGCAATTCTGCATGCTCAGGCACTTTGGATTGAATAAACATTGTCGCCGATCCCGGATTGATACCGGCAGCTAACCAATCTATCACCATATCCCAAACAGAACGTTCAATAATACTAGGATCATCATAATGAGTCGTTAGTACATGCCAATCTGCAACAAAAAAGAAACATTCGTGTTCATGTTGCAGTTTTGCCCAATTTTTTAGAACACCATGGTAATGTCCCAAATGTAAACGACCCGATGGTCGCATTCCTGACAAAACTCTTTGATTTTGTAGGCCTAAATTACTCAAATTATATTCCTTAGCACTTTCTTTATTTTAGAACCATGCATTATAAAGCTTGATTAGAATAGATAATACTAATTATCGAGTTTATTTGATAGACTGCCGTTCTTTCTTAATATGGTTTTAAAGTGAGCAACCTGTGACTACGCTAAATTCACACTCTAACAAAACTAATAGCTCTCCTATTCAAGTTATTCCTGCCTCATTTGGCAAACGATTATTTGCTTGGACTTATGATCTGTTAGGGGCTCTAGCAATCTTTATTTTGGCTCTTTTAATTGGCGTATTGATACTCTATTTAGCTACTTTTTTATGGATTAACGATTTTAATCAAGTTGTTAATCAAGCCAGTAATAGTATTTTTTGGGGACTTTATTTATTTTTGGCCGTGCAATATTATTATGTGTGGTGTTGGGTGAAAGGTGGACAAACTGTAGGAATGAAGACTTGGAAACTTCAACTTTACAAAAGCGATGGTTCATTACTCAACTGGAAGGAAGCTTATATTCGTTCTTTTTTATCCGCTGGTGGTCTGGCCAATTTATGGAGTTTAATAGACAAGCAAAATAGAGGATGGCATGACTTACCATTTAACTCGATTGTCGTGAGCTTACCAAAAGATTATTATAAAAATAAACATCAAAAGCCTCTAATTTAATTGCGACCCTATCTTAAGGCAATACAAATAACTATATTTTAAACTGCGTAACGAGTTTAGATATTTTCTCTGATAACTGTTTAGCTTGCTCTGCGGCATTTGAAGTTTCATCAACTTGGCCAACAGATAAAGTACACAATTCATTCATTCTGACTACATTTCGATTAATGTCCTCAGCAACAGCCACTTGTTCTTCAGCGGCTGTGGCTATTTGAATGGTCATATCGAGAGTATTAGAGATAGAGCTATCCATGACATTGAGGGCATCAAAAGTGTGGTTGCTATATTCTTCACTTTGGATGGCTTGTTTAGAACTGTTACTCATTGAGTTAACCGATTGCTTAGACGCCGATTGCAGTTTCTCAATCATAGTCTGTATTTCCTCAGTTGACGCTTGAGTTCGAGAAGCAAGCGTTCTAACTTCATCAGCTACTACCGCAAAACCGCGACCTTGTTCGCCAGCACGAGCCGCTTCAATAGCCGCGTTTAATGCCAATAAATTAGTTTGATCGGCAATCTGCTTAATAACATCTAATACGCTTCCAATCGCATCACTGTCTTTTTCTAAGTTTGAAATACTAATTGAAGTTTCACTCACCAAACCAGCCAGCTCTTGACTCGCTTGTTTGTTCTTTTCTGTTGCTGATTTTGCCGATTGAGAATTTTCACTAATTTGTTTTGTTGCCGAAGAGGTTAACTCAACGTTAGTTGCCACTTCATGAAGCGTCGCCTGCATTTCAGTCATCGCTGTCGCTAGTTGTTGAGTCTCGCTTTGTTGTGAAGATATAGCGCTTAATGTTTCTTTAGCAATGTCTCCAAGATGACAAGACACTCCAGTTAAATCTGAAGAAACACTGGTTAAACTAGTCACCATTTTTTCAACTTTAATGATGAATAAGTTAAATGACGCAGCCATACGACTGATATCGTCTTCGCCATCAGCTTCTAGTCTTGTGGTTAAGTCTCCATCACCTTGGGAAAAATTATCCAGAGCAAAATTAATAGCATCAAAACGTTTTTGTATTGTTGCTTTGTAGGTAAGGAAAATAGCGATAAGTAGAACAATGCTTGTCACCAGAATGGTAGTAATAATAATGCCCGTTAGAGGTTTACCTGCAGCTATTTTTCCAAAGGGTTCAATCATAGCACTCAGTATTACTACGACTCCCGTAAGTGCTACAACCGGTAAAAGTAATTTCCAAAGAAGCTTTGAATTATTCAAAACAGTGTCCCTCATAATTAATTAAAAAGTGCTTAATATGAAGTGTAGTCTAGGAACTGGATTTTTACCTAATAGCCATCTGAAAATAATACTAATTGCACTCCTTGCATTGACCAAGGTGCTCTACCACCAGTAGGGATAGGCATTTGAGCATATTTTAATTGACCGTTTTCATTTTTTTCATTGTTCAAACAATGAACCATATGGTTTATAAATTCGCTGGCAGCAATCTCAGTTTTCCAACTTCTATAACCATCCGGCCAAGTTAATGTCATTTCTCTTGGCCGAGTCCCCCCCCATCCTGGAATTGTTCCAAGGTCTGAAAAACGATCTTCTAAAGAATCATAACCAGCTTCAACTAATAAAAAATCTAAGCGAGAAATGATTGAAGTAGAAACTCGGCTGTTCCAACAAATCATTGGAGTTCTACCTTTTTCATTATTCAGCCAATGAGTCGCAAAGGAAGCAATTAGTGACCAACCACTATTCATTTTTGCTTTAGAATTACAATCTTTTGTTAATGCTGTTTTCATCACCGCATAAATATTTTGCCAAGTGACTTCCTTTTGAGGCGTTCCTGCTTGTAAAAAAATCTCTTCAGTTGTTTTTACTGCAAGTTCTTTATCTTCTTCACTCCACTCAATGCCATTTTCAATGCCTTTGGCTAAAATCGCAGCTCGATACATTAAAGCATCAGAACCATGTGCAACCTGCATTAAACCATTTCGAGGTTTAGGCCAAAAAAATGACTCTAATCTGTCATGCCAACTGCTGACGGAATCAGCCACAGCCACCCGCTGGTACATTGGAGTAAAGGGGTCTTCATCAATCCAAGCAACTAACGCTTTGGCAAAGTCTTCATCGGGTGCAGTTTTATCAGGAACTAGCGGAGGATAAATATCTTCACCAATAACTTCTAAACCTGCATCATCAATAATAACAGGCTCACTACTTGGTGTTTCAATATCGGCTTGAATTCTTGCCTCAGCATTAGCGGTAAACATGTCTTGTTCTAAAAAGGTTAACGAGTCCCAATAATCAAGTGCTTGATCCGTTAATCTCACACCTTCAGCATGTTCTTCATCTGCCAGCTTAGTCTGACGAATCACATCAGGATTCATAAGAAAGAATGCTTTATCAACTTGAGAGTTATCTCTAAAGGACCATGGCACCATTAATCTTGCCGCAACTTCAACACAAAACCTTTCACCACCATTAATGATTTCAAAAAGTTTTGCATCACTTTGGCCAATTGGCATTTTACCTTTGCGCCATGCTTCATGATCACCAAAGCGTTTAAACCAAACTTTCCATGCTCCTATAAAAAGGGCTTTAGGGACTTGAAAGTGATCGGCTTGTGGAAAAATCATCTTTTTCATCGAATGTTCCTGAAGGTTAATTGCTGATGTATCTATCTAATATTAAAGGTTTATTACTAAATTTCAACGCTTTTCACGTTTTGTTATGATCTCAGTTAAATATAGCCTATAGAAAAAATATTAATACCTTTTTATAGTCTTTATCAATTCAGCATTATCCTTGTATGCCATTTATTAATAAATTAGGGTAAAATGCGGCACTTAACTTAAAGTGACAATTTAAACACCGCACTTGATTGACTAAATTCAATTGACTGCTCACTTTAATCCACTAATAATTTTTAAGTTTTTTGGAGCTCCTATGGAACTTTCTGCATTGACTGCCATTTCTTCTGCTGACGGCAGGTACGGAAGCAAAACTCAAGAACTGCGCGCTATTTTTAGTGAGTTTGGCTTAATCAAATACCGCGTCACTGTAGAAGTGAGATGGTTACAAGTCCTTTCAAATTGTGAAAAAATAGTGGAAGTACCTAGCTTTAGTCAACAAACAAATACCTTACTTGAAAATATTATTACTGAATTTTCTTTAGAAGACGCTCAAAGAGTCAAAGATATTGAAAGTACAACTAATCATGATGTTAAAGCTGTTGAATATTTTTTAAAAGAAAAAACAATTAACAATAAAGAAATTAGTGCGGTAAGTGAATTTATTCATTTTGCTTGTACTTCCGAAGATATTAATAATTTATCCTATTCGTTAATGCTTAAAGAAGCGGCAATTGTTATTTGTAATCAGCAAGACGAGGTGGTTAATGCCATTGTTGATTTAGCCCACGAATATGCAGAAACCCCTTTAATGTCAAGAACTCACGGACAACCGGCTTCTCCGAGTACTTTAGGAAAAGAAATGGCTAACGTGGTTGCTAGACTACAACGTCAACAAGCACAATTTGGCAATGTTCAGTTAATGGGAAAAATTAATGGTGCAGTAGGAAATTATAATGCCCATATATCAGCTTACCCTGAAATTGATTGGCCGGCATTTGCACAATCATTTATTGAAGGTTTAGGTTTAACTTGGAATCCATACACCACTCAAATAGAACCTCATGACTACATTGCAGAATATTTTGATGTGATTAGTCGCTTTAATGTCATCCTAATCGATTTTGACCGAGATCTTTGGGGTTACATTGCGCTTGGACATTTCAAGCAAAAAACCATTGCTGGTGAAATTGGTTCTTCAACCATGCCTCACAAAGTGAATCCCATTGATTTTGAAAATTCAGAAGGTAATTTAGGTATTGCAAATGCGTTATTTACTCATTTGGGGCAAAAACTACCTATATCGCGTTGGCAACGTGATCTGAGTGATTCGACAGCATTAAGAACTCTCGGCTTAGGCGTTGCACACTCTTTAATTGCTTACAAATCGACCTTAAAAGGCATATCTAAATTACAAATTAATGAAGCATCTCTTGCTAAAGAACTTGACCAAAATTGGGAAGTTTTAGCAGAGCCAATTCAAACAGTTATGCGTCGTTATGGAATTGAAAAGCCTTATGAAAAATTAAAGGAATTAACACGAGGCAAACGAGTCGACCAAGCAGGAATGCAAGCTTTTGTTGATCAATTAGATTTACCTGAGAATGTAAAAGATTCGTTAAAAGCATTAACTCCCGCCAATTATATTGGCAATGCCGTTGAACAAGCTAAAAGCATCTAAAACGAATAAATTGGGCTATTAACATCATCAATGTTTAACATAATAAAATCTTATGCCTAATATTCCATTGATATTTAATAGCCCTTTTGACTCAATTGATAAGAATTATTTTCTTAAACATTATTGGCAAAAGCGACCGTGTTTTTTCAAAAAAGCATTTCACTCTCCTCCATCCTATTTAAGCGCCGATGAATTAGCCGGTTTTTCTTTATTAGATGATGTCGAATCTCGCTTAATCAAAAAATCAAGCAATCAACAGTGGTCTATAGAGCACGGACCTTTTGATGAATCTCGATTTGAAACCCTTACCGAAAGCCACTGGACTTTATTGGTTCAAAGCATTGATACTTGGGCTCCACAAACTCGTGAACTACTTTCTCATTTTAGTTTTATTCCGCGTTGGCGATTTGATGACATTATGTTAAGTTTTGCCACTGACCAAGGTGGTGTTGGACCCCATGCAGATAACTATGATGTCTTTCTAGTTCAAGGTGATGGAGAGCGTCGCTGGCGAGTTGGAAGCAAAGGCGTTTTATCTTCCAATCAAAGTATTATTGAAGGAATGTGCCATCAAGCAGAATTTGATCCGATCATTGATGAAGTCATGCAACCTGGCGATATGCTTTATATTCCGCCAGAAACACCTCATTGGGGTATTTCTCTAGGTGAGTCTATGGGCTACTCTGTTGGTTATCGCTCAATGCAAACTCATCAACTTCTTGCGCTATTAACTGAATCACTGTCAAATGATGTTCAATACCAACAATTTTTTACTGACGAATACAGAAAACAAATTAATCAATCAAATCACTTAGAAAAAGAAATTGTTCACTGGGCTCAAGAGCAATTGGTAAAATTATCAAAACAGCCTCAACTTTTACAACAACTAATCGGTCAACAATTGAGTTGTTCAAAGTTGGGACAATATGAAAATAATCACGAAATAAAAATTGATTCTCTCGACGAAAAAACAACGATTCAATTAGATCAGGAAGTTGGCGTAAACTGGTCACTGTCTAACAATAAAATACTTTTAAATGTCGAAGGTGAGAGTTATTTTTTTGAAGTGAACACATTAAAAACAATTGAAAAGTTTTGCAATTATTTACCGGTTTCAATTAAAGGATTTAATTTTTCTTCAAATGACATTGATTTTCCTGAAACATTGGCTAATCTGTTAAATAAGGGACACATAAAACTAACTAATTAATATAGCTATGTCGAAACTCAATCAAATAAAATCTTTTCAATTTCAACAAACTTGTTGGAAGGATTCTTTAAATGAAATTTTATCGGTTAGGCATAAAGTTTTTATTATTGAACAGCATTTTGATGGCCATGTACTCTGCGACATTAACGATCCTGATTGTTACCACATTGTAGTAAGAAACTACCAAAAATCAGTGGTTGCTTCTGGAAGAATATCCTCCGAGGGAAAAATCGGACGAATAGCCGTAACCTTACCCTATAGAGGCATTGGCATTGGAACTAAGCTATTGGATCAATTAGTTCAACTAGGCCGTTCAATGCAGCTAGCAAACCTTTCTCTGAATGCTGAATTTGACAATCATAGTTTTTACGATCAACAAAAATTTTCGGCTACGGGACCTGTTTACATGAAATTTGGAGTTCCTTATCAAATGTTAAGTAGAAAGCTCGCTTAATATTGTTGCTTTGATTATTATCTAGCTATCTAATCATTTTGAAAGATAATTGCAATGTCCGATATTACAGCCTCTCCAATATCCCCAAAAAAAACTAATCATGAAGAGTCACCACGCTTATTAAAAACACTCAGTGAATTAAGATCTCATAGCGCTCAATTATTTGCCAAAGCGGTAAATAGGATCCAAATATATTCAGATGCGCTGGATCCAAAAATATTAAATGAAAAAGATATTGAACATACACTAATCAAGTTTATCAAACAAAATCGCCATGCAAAAATACAAATATTGATCAAGGATGAGTTGCTACTAAGAGGTATTGATCATCAACTTGTTAAACTTGCACAACAATTTACCAGTTTTGTCGAGATAAAAGTGCTTCCAAAAGAATATCATGAAAATATTTTTGCTTTTTATTTGATTGATAATAAACAAATGATCTATAGAAGCTCTGTTGATAACCATAATGCCGAGCTAATAAAATCACCTCATTCTTTAATCAATGAAAAATCTAAATTATTTAATACCATTTGGCAATCAGCTTCTCCTGCTAGTTTTTTAAGAGCATTGCATTTATAATTTGTTGGTTCCCAGTTTTTTCATAATTAATCCCCTTTTTAATAAGAGCTCCCAATACCATGTTGCTTAAATTTAAGACCGAATTAAAGCAATTGGCGCCAATTGGTATTCCGGCTGTTTTTTCACAATTAGCTCAAATGGCAACTGGTTTTATTGATACCATTATGTCTGGCCATTACAGCGCCGAGGCTCTTGCTGCAGTTGCAATAGGCACAAGTTTGCTTCATCCTGTTATGATTTTTTTCTTAGGATTATTTTTAGCCTTTAATCCGATTACAGCACATTTTTATGGCGCCAATAAGAACAAGCAAATAAAAACGCATTTTCATGCAAGCATTGTGCTTGCCCTTTTATGCTCACCGCTGGCTGTACTTATTCTATTAAACTCTGCATTTGTATTAGATTTACTCAATATAGATCCACAAATATCCCTTTTAGCAATGGATTATTTAACCGCAACACAATGGGGAATGCCCGCATTATTAATCTTTTTTGCACTCAGATTTTGTAACGAAGGAATGTTTGCAACTTTGCCCGTAATGATTATTACTATTGGCTCAATTCCCTTCAATGCACTTTTTAATTACTGGTTCATTTATGGTGGTTTAGGGGTATCAGAAATGGGTGCTGTTGGTGTTGGTTATGCAACGGCGTTAACTTGGTTAGTCATGTTGCTAGGAATTGTAAGTTATACTCTTTTTACTAAAAAGTACAAACAACTTCACTTATTTAAAGATCTAAAATTACCGGAATTTAGTGAGATTCGTTCAATATTTACACTTGGCATACCTATAGCAATTACGTTGGGTTTTGAAGTCAGTATGTTTGCAGCGGTGTCACTTATGATAGCTAGATATCCTGTTGAAGTAATGGGAGCGCATCAAATTGCACTTAACATTGCATCTTTAACCTTTATGATCCCACTTGGATTATCTCAAGCAATCACTGCCCGTGTTAGTTATTTTTCAGGAAAAAAAGAAACTGAAAATATGCGGTTAGCTGGAAATACTGGAATTATTACGTGCGTTATTATTATGATAATGTCTTCTACAATTATGCTTACATTCCCACAATTTTTAGTTTCAATATATACTCCCAACGTTCAACTCATTGAAATGGCTTCATCTCTATTAGTCTTTGCCGCATTGTTTCAATTTTCAGATGGCATACAAGTATCAAGTGCGGGCTCACTGCGTGGATTACATGACACCAAAATCCCACTATTGATCACGGCTATTTCTTATTGGTTAATTGGTTTTCCAGCAGGTTATTATTTGGCCGAATATCGTAACTATAATATCGATGGTTATTGGATTGGAATGATTATAGGGCTTACCGTAGCCGCTATATTATTGCTTAGTCGATGGTTTAAAATTTCCAAAAAACTAATTCATTAGCTCCATAGAATGCTTCAAAATAGCATCAAAATCTTGTATCGTTTTTTCTTGGCAAAACGCTATATTTCTAACGGGGATCTGCTCAGGCTTAGAAAAAGTGTTTAATGCTTTTTCTAAGCCCTCTTCCCTAATGATATGAATTAAAGGTAAAGGTGAGCGATTAGTATAATTTGAAAGGTCGCTTTGTTTAACATCTTCAAAGCAATAATCAGGATGAAAACTGGCTAACTGATATATACCTTGATAATTTAATTCATCAATTAACTCATTTGCCGACTGCAAAAAATCTAAGTAGTCAAAAAAAGATTCTAAACCCGTAGGAAAAATGACTAGAGTCGTTTCGATTGTTCTGTCCTTGTCTAATCGCTTAAGTTCTAATGACAAAGAGGCTAGTTGTTCTAGCAAAGCATTGTTCTCTACGATTTCATAGTGGATTGCTCCATTGATAAATTCTTTTTTAGCAAATGGGCAAAAATTAAAAGCAATAATGGTATTCTCTAACCAGTACTTTATTGCATTAATTAATTTATTCTGCCTCAAAATTTTGCTCCTTAATTAGATAGAGTTGTCATAACCTATATTCCGCAACACTGCAAAATAGTTATTCTACTATACACGCTTATATGTGCTACAAAATAACTAAAATGGTAATAATTTAGTTCCAACAAACCTGTATCATCATTAACTGTAGTAATATAATAATAAGGTCAACAATCAATCTAAATGAATATATTGTAGCTCAGGTATTTAACTAAATGAACAAACAAAAACGACAAGAAATTTTTGAACGATTACGCGAGCAAAACCCCAATCCGACAACTGAACTGGAATATTCATCTTCATTTGAATTATTAATTGCTGTTATTCTATCTGCTCAGGCGACGGATGTAGGTGTTAATAAAGCAACAAAAAAACTCTACCCAATCGCGAATACGCCTAAGGCTATTTTAAAACTCGGTTTAGAAGGACTTAAACAATATATTAAAACCATTGGGTTATTTAATTCTAAAGCCGCTAATGTAATTAAAACCTGTAAAATATTGGTAGAGCAACATCAATCAATTGTCCCTGCAACCAGAGCTGAACTCGAGGCGTTACCAGGAGTAGGCAGAAAAACAGCAAACGTAGTATTAAACACGGCGTTTGGACAACCGACTATGGCTGTTGATACCCACATATTTAGGGTATCCAATAGAACAGCTATGGCTAAGGGAAAGGATGTTGTTGAGGTTGAAAAAAGACTGGTTAAATTTATTCCCGATGAATTTATGATGGATGCACATCATTGGTTAATCTTACATGGTCGCTATACTTGTGTTGCCAGAAAACCTCGTTGTGGCTCATGTATTATTGAAGATTTATGCGAATTTAAGAAAAAAGTTGGTAATTAAGGCTATTTAATTAAATATATACCCACTATCATTCAAGCAGCATAACGGGTATAAACTTATGGTGTGATATTTAATTCATATTGCTAAAATTAACATGACTCTTTAAACAATTAATTAAACAAGAAAATTAAGCTATTATGAACAAAAGTTTACTAACAAACAGTCTATCATTTTTACTCATTATTATAGGTTTCTATTTAGACAACTCTCTTATGTTAACGATTGGTTTATTCGCTTTTTCTGGCGCGATAACCAATTGGTTAGCTATTCACATGCTGTTTGAGAAAATCCCTGGCCTGTATGGATCTGGCGTTATTCCAGCCCGTTTTGAAGAGTTTAAATTAGCTATTAAATCAATGATGTTGGAGCAGTTCTTTAATCAAGAAAACCTTAACCGTTTTATGCAAGATGCCGGTAATAAGGATCTAAAACTCATTATTCGCCCTGTGATCGAAAAAATTGACCTTGCTCCTTCATTTGACCAATTGGTTGTCGTTATTATGGAGTCCTCATTTGGCAGTATGTTGGGGATGTTTGGAGGACAAGAAGCATTGTTACCTTTAAAAGAACCTTTTATCAATAAAATGAAAAACTCATTAACTGAAATCGTTGATTCTGATAAATTTAATGATTTATTACAACAACAAATGAAACAACCTGAAATCAGTTCTGATATACGAGATAAAGTTACTTCAATTATTGATAATCGTTTAAATGAGTTAACCCCCAACATGGTGAAAGTGATTGTTCAAACAATGATAAAAAAACATTTAGGTTGGTTAGTTGTTTGGGGTGGTATTTTTGGTGGAATTTTAGGCGCCCTGTCTACAACCATTATTTCTTAGAAACCCGTATAAATAAATGGCGTTAACTAAGTTTCCTTTGAATGGTACTTTAACGTCAAACCAGTTAAAAAATTTCTCAGAAGTTGATTCCCACATTCTCTATAATTTCGATGATCTGGTTTTCTAAAAAAGGCCGTCACTTCGGATTTAGAAATCCTAAAATCGGCTAGTGCTAACAATTCAATTAAATCATCTGTTTTAAACGAGCAAGCGATCTTAATTTTGTTTAAGATCATATTATTGCTAAGTTTATATTTTTTACTTAAAGCGACTCTTTTTGATTGAGACAACTCTTCAAAATCTTCACGCTTACCACGTTTTGATTGGATCAACGCATCTAAAAAAATGATTAATATATAATCAGGTATAGGAACAAACTTGCTATCATCCTCTTTTAATAAGTAGCTTTGTAATTCTGTAACGGACAATTCAAAATTAAGCGCCAAAAAAATAGTTAGCATCGCTTTATCATTTAACTGTAATGCATATCTTAATCGTCTAAAACAATAGTTATTCATAAATCGGGCTCTTCAGTAAAATTAATTTCAGTTTTATTCTTTAGGTAAACCGTTTGCGTTTCTTCACTAAATTCAATCAATAAATCACCGCATTTAATCTTCGTTAGTACATTATCTGTCCATGTAGACAAATCGGGTAATGATTCTGTTTCTGCAAGTTGAGAGACAACCCATTCTCTTGCAACAGAATGCAAAGTTTCATCAGGTAGTTCTGTATAAGGAATTAACATTTTAAGTACTATCGCGCTTTATCTATTCCTTATTATACCTTAGCCTCATAAATAACGGCTATTTTTCTGCAAAGTTCCTCAGAGACATCTATACTTTTACACATAATCAATTTAACTTTTTATCTAGAAATTATAGGTGGCAATTGAATGGCTAACATTTTAATCGTTGATGATTCAGCAAGCATGCGACAGATGGTATGCTTTACCCTAAAAACAGCAGGTCATCAGGTTGATGACGCCTGTGATGGCGTAGAAGGTTTCAACAAAATCAAAGCAAAACAATATGATTTAGTTATTAGTGATGTCAATATGCCCAATAAAAATGGTATGGAACTTACAGCGGATATACGTGGGTTAAGTAATTACAAATTTATCCCAATCCTACTTTTAACAACCGAATCTTCAGGTGATAAAAAAAGCCAAGGCAGAGCGGCAGGGGCAACAGGCTGGATTGTTAAGCCTTTTAATCCTGATACACTGAATCAAACTGTCGATAAAGTTTTAAGTTAAACGAAGGGATTTGGCGCGCCCGGAGAGATTCGAACTCCCGACCAACTGGTTCGAAGCCAGTTACTCTATCCAGCTGAGCTACGGGCGCATATTGTATCAATTCAAAAACTCAAAGGGTGTTCCATTTAATGTAATACAACACATATTTGATACAGCCGTAATCTAACTGAATGCAGTGATTGACTCAAGCTATTTCTTAATTATTCTGCAATTAACTTCATAAGTTTTATTTCTATTAAACGACAGCTTATAATAAGTCACTTATTGCACAATAAATCTGATATTTTTGAAAAACTTACAAACCATTAAACAACAAATCAAAGAATTAGCTCTGCAACTTGGTTTTCAACAAGCTACCATAGCCAATACCGATACCAGCGATTTTTATCCTGATTTTCAACAATGGATAAAAGATGGCTATCACGGTGATATGTCTTATCTTGAACGTAACCTAGCATTAAGAAAAGATCCTAATCAGCTAGTCAATGGAACTTGCCGTATTATTTCATTGCGTTATAACTACCTTCCTGAACAGGCAAACTTCACTAAAGTATTAGGTAGTCAAAACTTGGCCAATATCTCACGTTATGCACTTGGGCGTGATTATCATAAATTAATGCGCAAAAAATTGAAAAACTTGTCAGAATCCATTGCTGATTTATGTGAAGATTTTAATTACCGCGTTTTTGTGGACAGTGCGCCAGTGTTAGAAACAGGCTTTGCCAACCAATCAGGCTTAGGTTGGAAAGGAAAACATACACTGATAATCAATAAAGAAGCCGGATCATGGTTTTTTTTGGGTGAAATATTTATCAACATTCCACTCGATGTTGATGATGCTGTAAAAAACGAATGTGGAAATTGTAGTGCTTGTATTAAACTTTGTCCTACTGGCGCGATTATTGCCCCGTACAAAGTCGATGCAACAAAATGTATTTCATATTTAACTATAGAAAACCAATCATCAATTCCTGTAAGTTTAAGAAAACAAATTGGTAATAAAATTTATGGGTGTGATGATTGTCAGTTAGCTTGTCCTTGGAACCGTTATTCAACAACAACAACAGACGATAGCTTTTTTTCTAGAAATGAACTTCATAACATACCGCTACTTGAATTATGGCTTTGGGATGAAAAAACATTTTACAAAAAATTTGAAGGAAGTCCAATAAGAAGAATTGGCTATCAAAACTGGTTAAGAAACCTGGCCGTCGCCATAGGAAATAGCGAACCACTTGAAACAACTATAACATTACTAAAAAATAAAATAGACGAAGCAAATATAATGGTCACAGAACATATCAACTGGGCCATCAATGAGATAACTCATCATTCTCAGCAGCCAAACACTGCAATTAAAAACAATAGAAAATTAGTTAACTCAGTCAAAAAAATGCTACCTATTGAACAACAGTAATAAAGACTATTTTACCTGTAGTGCTTGTTTTTTTAATACCGCTAACCAAACTGAAAAATCAGCTTCTTTCTTTTTTGCTAAGACGACGGCGTTTGCCAGCATTTCTATGGCTGATGACGCTTCACCTTGCTCCATCGCTATAGTATATTTTTGTTGAAATACTTTTTCTGGGTTTGATAAATAATTGGATAACGACTGCCCTAACTGCTGTGACAAATCAGTGGTTAATTGGTCCATGATTTTAATATCAGATGGAAGATCTGCCGCAACGTAGGCTTGGTGAAACTGGCCTTGCTGAAGCTCATTGATTGAATCACCTTTTAAATAAATTTCTTTTACGATATTGTCAGTTAAAAGAACTTTTTGAGAACTCGACTCCACAATACGATATGCAACTTCGACCACAGCTTGTTTTTCTATGTGCCCTACTTTCAATATAACATCCTGACTAATTTTTTCTTCAATATACTGCGTTGGTGCTTTTCCTCTTTTTCGTTTTTTCCATTTAGTATAAGCCGGAGTTTCTGTTTTTTTGATTCCCGTTTGTACGTGAACAATACGTTGACCCGGATTTGTGTTCGAGATTACAGTAGCTTGTAGAACCTCCCCATGAATCGTTAAAACGCCCCCCGAATAATCTTTTTGTTGTAATAATGAGGTACTTGTAACAATTTGCAATTCGTTCGATAATGCTTTAAACAATATTTTTTCAAGTTTGCTACTCACTCGTCTACCAACAGAAGAGACTACTGAATTAGTTGATGGAACCTCTCTAAATTCCGAGATTGATAATTTGGTAGTAGCCCGTTGGCTAATTTTTTCCAGAGTGCTAGCCATTTTCTTTTCTAACCCTGGATAATTTTTATCAAATTCATAAATAACATTATACAATGCGTATTTTTTTCCTTCCGTTGTGTTATTAAAAGCTGATTTTTTCATCAAAAGATCTAAAAAGCGTTTCTCTTGAATAAACGCTTTGTCAGGCAATGATAATTTTTTCTGAACATCTCTTGCTCTTTGAAATTCTAAATAAGCATTCAACAAATTATTTTTTTGATACGATTTTTTTGCGTTACTCGCAAAGTAATTTGCTAAGACTAGAATGCTACGTTCCATTTTCTTTCGGATTTGTAGCATGATTGGCTTGTCTGCAATTTTAATAAAAGCTTGATAAGCAAGTTCAGGCTTGCCATTTTCCAACGCGGTTCGAAACTCTTGCTCAAATAATGCGGCTTGACTTTGGGACAACAACGACTCAAATTGAATATTTCCGGGATCAATCGCCAAACCATCTTCAGCGGAACTGAGTGATAAGTTATACATTCTTCTGCTGTACGCATCTCTTCCACGCTTAGAAATTATGGCAATGTTTTCTGTTAATTTTTGAGTGTATCCTTCATTTTCTGGCTGATTACTTCCAGCAAGAATGGATGCCTTACGCATCCATTTCATTTGAGTCACAATGTCATTTTTATTTCTAACGGCTAAATCAACAGACTCTTTTATTTTTTTGTTAGTGACAATCAACATTCTATCTAATTTTATTTTTACGCTGTTATATTGATTAATACTCCACTTTTTCATATTGGCAGTTTTAGCAATAAGATTTAATATTTGGCTTCGACTTACAAGTCCAAATTCTTGGTTTTTATTTTCTAATGTAGAGTCTACTAATGACAAGCGTTCTTGAGTTAATAACTGAGCTACCTTTAATTGAATTGCCTGATTATCTCTTTTGGTTTTACCACGACTCTCTAATATTGTTTGAGTCAATTTGTTATATAAAGATTCAAGATTACCATTATCTTTTGCTTTATTTATATCTGCTGATGAAAGTAAGGCTACTTTTGCACCTCCACAAGCGACACAAAATAACAATGTAAGAACTGTTATGATATTCATGCTGTATTTATTCATATTTCACTCACTTATTATAAACTTTCATTATTTGTAGAATCACTTGATGTATCTAAAGTTTCTGATGTTTCTTGATTGTCGGTAGTGCTCTGAGATTCTTCTATGGGCACTTCACTAGGGAAGATTTCAGTTTCAGTTTCAGTTTCAGTGAAAATCATTTCACTAATCATCGTTTCATACTGAGTTAACTGTTGATGTTTTGGATTAAATACTTTCAGTTTTCCAAGCCATAACAAGGCGCTCTCTTTTAAGCTATTAGATATCGATACGTCAAGATTAGATAATATTGTATTTTCAATCCTTTCAATGGCTTTAATCGCTTCTTCTTGTTGCTGATCTATTTCTAATACACTTTTATATTTTACTAACGCATTATTCCCAATGGGTTCTACAAGAAAACCTTCCTCTAATAAAATTCCAGCGGATTCTAATAAACCTTGAAGTCTCATTTGTATTAGAGGATCTGATAATTTTTCCTGTCGTTTTTCTGCTATTAAGCGTTTTTTTCTATCAGCTTCGGCTTTTCTTTTTTGTTTTAATTGTTTTTTCTTAAATGTTTTTTTTGCTAACAATATTTTTCTATCTAAATCTGAGTAGTCTTTACTGACTTTTGGTAAAGTTTTCAAAGTAGAATAATATCGATCGATTTTATTAAATTGATTAATTGGTAACGCTTTTTTTATTAACGTAACATATTTATCAGCAACTAAATTCAAACCTTCAATAGCTTGAGCATTAACTTTGTCTGTTTCTAAAATTAGTCTGTAATAATAAACGGCATTATTATTTTTAGGTGATGTTAAACGATTTTCTGACAGAGCCCTGGACGCTTTTTCTATATTGTTAGTAATCAGATCTTGTGATCTTTGTTGTACTAACAGAGCACTGTTGTAGTTAGAGTGGTAGTCAGCAATCCGCTTTTTTTCTGAATCTAATTTAACATTATCATGGTCCGTTTTTTCAATTAGTTTTAACCATTCATTTGCATGATCAAATTGATTGTTTTTGGCTGAAGATTCAACCTCACCAAATGCGATAAAAATAAGATTTGATTTTATTGTGTTAATATTTTTATTATTAGGTTGCAAAGATTTAGCGGTTACTAAATGATCTAGTGCTTGTTGTATATCGGTTAATTCATGTGGGGAGTACTGAGCTAAGGTATCAGCCTGCTGAATTAACTGATTAACTTTATCATTATTTTTCGAGCTAATTTCAATCTCGTTTTTATTTTCACTTTGAGATGATTGGTTTAATATTTTTTCTTGAACTAAAGCAATCAGATTGTAAGCCTTATCTATCCAATGTTCACGCGTAACATAGCCGCCAGCAGATAGGATAACAAGAATCAAAATAAATGAAATCACCGGCACTCGGCTTTTATTTTCGGGTAAAACATTGATTCTTTGATTAACTTCGTAATCATCATGTAATAGTAATGATTCATCGTCTATATTTTCAAAATCGTTTTCGATGTTTTGCTCATTTAGAGAAGGTTCATTTAATCGTGTTTGATTTTTATGTTGTTGATTAATAGCCGGTTTATTTTCATCTCCTCCAGTTAAATAATTTTTGATTGAAAGCGCTAGCTCTTGTCCTGTTTGAAAACGATTATCAGCCTTTTTATCAAGCAGCCCATCAATTAACCATTGTAAATGAGATAATCTTGCTGGTAGTCTAGGAACAGGTTTAGTAACATGTTGAATACAGACTGAAACTGAATCTTCACCTCTAAAAGGAACCTTACGGGTAATCATTTCATATAAAATTATCCCTAAACTATATAAATCGGAACGTCCATCAACTTTACGCCCTCGACACTGCTCTGGACTCATATATTCAGGTGTGCCGATCAATTTGCCGGTTTGTGTCATTTGTGTCGATGAATTTGATGCTTTTGCTATTCCAAAGTCAGTCAGTACTGGTTGATCATCTTCATCAAAAAGAATGTTCTCTGATTTAACATCGCGATGCACGTAACCTTTCTTGTGAGCAAAGTGGAGCGCTTGCGCAAGTTTGGCTACAATTAATAATGCTTCTTTGTTTTTTATTCCTTTATTAATGCGGTGTTTAAGATCTAAACCCGGCATATATTCCATGGCTAAATAATAAAATCTTCCACTTTCTCCAACGTCATAAACAGTGACAATCTTTGAGTGAGATAATTTAGAGACAATTTTTGCTTCACGCAAAAAGCGATCACCAAAAGTGGGGTCAGCGGCTAAAGCTGGCGACATTATTTTGAGCGCAACCTTACGCTCAAAACCATCCTGAATAGCTAAATAGACAGTAGCCTGTCCACCTACACCTAAGGTTTTGATGATTTTATAGCCTGGGATTTCGATAGCGCTCAATGATTTATTCCGCAGTAAAAAGTCAGCATTAATTTATCTTTATAATCAGATAATTTATATACCCATACTAGCAAATGAAAAGCATTGTTTATATATATTATGACATATAGCGATAAAAACTAAGTAATGAACGCTATTTCAATAGAACTGTGAATTTATTAACACTAAAAATGAAATTATGTACTAGAATCATAGATGTTAATTTTATAAATTGAAGGAGTAATTTATGCATATTCGAGCAGGTGAAGCATCTCGATCATGGTTCCGTTCAGAGCGTTACTACCACACGATTGATGGTTGGTGGTCTATGACACGAGAAAATGAAGATTTAGGTCCCTTTCAGTCTCAAAAAGAGGCGCACAACGAACTGATACTACACATTAGAAAATCGAGGTTTACAGATGCGTTTTCCTCCGGAAGCCGGTAAATTGAGATTAAACTAATTTAATCTCAATTAATTTATTGATAATTCTAGCCGCTGTCACCATACCAAATGTTGAAGTTACCATAACACTTGCACCAATGCCTTCCTGACAGTCTAGTTTTACGCTTGATTCTCTAACGGGCTTTTCATAAGTAACGGTGCCATTTTTGCTGGGATAAATCAGTTGCTCGGTGGAATAAACGCATTCTATTCCAAAGCGTCTCTTTGGATTTTTACTAAAATTAAAATTACGACGTAATTCATTTCTTACTTTTGCTGACAAAGGATCTTGCCATGAACGACTTAAATCGCTAATGGTGATTTTTAAAGGGTCGATTTGACCACCAGCCCCACCTATGGTAATTATTTTTATTTTGTTACGTTTACAATAAGCGATCAATGCCGCTTTAGTTCTTGCACTATCAATCGCGTCAACCACGTAATCTGTTTTAGGGTTAATATACTGACTAAAATTTTTAGTATTAATAAAATCAACAATTGCTGTCACACGACATTCTTCATTGATAGATTGTATTCGTTTAGCAACAACCGAAACTTTTAATTGCCCAATGGTTTCATTAGTTGCTTGTATCTGACGATTTGTGTTGGTAACACAAATATCATCCATATCGATCAATGTTAAATGACCAACAGCCGTTCTAGCTAATGCTTCTGCAATCCAACTACCAACTCCACCAATACCAATAATGGTCACGGAGGATTTTTTTAATTGTTCTAAACCTTGTTTTGAGTAAAGGCGTTGTGTTCCTCCGAATTTATCTTGCATAATATTTCCTGAAAATACTGATTAATTACCACGCCATCTACAGCTTAAATAAACCTTAATTCTAATATAAATTAAATAGCTAATACTTTTTTCACAAAAGGAATAGTTATTTTTCTTTGTTGTGCTATCGACTGAACATCTAAAATACTGATCATTTTTAAAAGATATTCAATCTCTCGGCTTTCCCTCAGCAGGATGAACCTCGCAACTTCAATAGGAATGTCTAAACCTCTTTCTTCTGCATTTAAAATGATAAATGATAATAATTGTTGATCGTCTAAAGCATCTAATTTGTATACTTCCATAGAGTTTAATCTAGATTTTAAATCAGCAAGTTCTAATGGAATATTTTTTGCAGAAAAACGACTTAACAAAATTAATTTAGATTGATTGTTTTTTAAATTATTAAACAAATTAAATATGGCAGTTTGCCACTGTTCACTATTTTTTATCGATTCTAAAGAATCCAAACAAACAAGATCAAATAACTCTAAACCATCTAAAACTTCAACTGAAAGTCCTTTATTATTAAGAGGTATGTAGGCGGCTGACAAGTTTTTATCTGAATAATGTTGACAGATTGCCTGAGCAAGATGAGTTTTTCCAACACTAGCAGAGCCCCAAATATAAATGAAATCTTTATTAGATTGGTTTATATGCTGTAAAGAATCTAATAACTGATTATTATTCCCAACGTAAAAATTTTCTAAGCGTGAGCCAGCATTCATTTGAATGTTTAGAGGTAATTGCAACATAATAATTAATTTGCGGTTTTATTATTAAGCGATTGACGTGCCCGTTTATATTTTTTACCCCACACATAACTATAATGTACAGTACTTAATATAACGGTGATATAAACCAAAATAATTAACCCTTCAATTGAATATTTTGGCATTGGATGAAACCCTAATGAAACTAAAATGGAAGTAACCATCAGTAATTGTGCAAAAGTATTAACCTTAGAAATTAAACTCGGTTTCATATCAAAAGGTCCTATGCTTTTATAATAAAAACATGCACCAGAAATAATATAAATATCTCTGAGCGTTACACAAAGAAACAAAGGCCAACTAACAATTTGATTGATTGTTAATATTCCCATAGTAATAACCAATAAGGCTTTATCCGCAATAGGATCTAAAATACTACCAAATCGACTAACCCAATTAAACTTTTTTGCCAAATAACCATCTAAAGCGTCTGAAAAACCGGCGACTAAAAAAATAATGAGTGACAATAAATATTCATCATTTGATAAATAAAAAGATAACGGAATTAATAAAATTAATCGAATAGAGGTAATAATGTTAGGCAGTTGAGTTAGGTTCATCCAAGCCACCGATAGTACAATGTAATTGCCCCACTACTCTCATCAGAATCTGGTACGGCTATAATTGATTTTGATGTTTTTCCATTTTCATCATCTTGAAGGTTTATTACCTCAACACCAAGATAGTTGCTGATTTTTTTCTCTTCTTTTTCAAGTTCATCGATCAATAGTACCTCTCTAGGTTGTTCAATCTGCATTTTAGAACTAAATGAAATACCTTGAATGACTGAATCAATATTACCTAATAAACGGATAGCAAATTTCACCTTGTCACCATCAATTTTTATGATGTTAGCTTGTTTAATCGCTGAAATACCATTTAAATACTTTTCTGCTTTTTTTAATGATTTAAAATCTTTTATACTCGACAAATTTAAAACAACTGAATTTTGTTTCCCTAATTCTTCTATCACACAATATTTTTTACACAAAAGTTCAGCCAATTCATTCATCATTTTAGCAATAACTTGCTGAGGTAGTTCCGCAGAGACTTTAAAACTCGTTTCTACCGTTTGGTTGAGATAACTAAAATCACCTAGCCATTGTTCTCCCTGTTTAAAAATTCGACCTAACAGGATAGAGTCAGCAGAGTACCGCTGTGAAGCTTGAATAATTGTGGACGGAAAACGTCCCCATATATCACTAATAGTAACGCTAGCTTGATCTTCTAGATCCATTAAAGGCGTAATAATAGGTACACCCCGTCGAACGGAGTTTTCTTGTAATTTATCGAATACACTTACATCAGAATTGGTATCTCTATTTTTGTTACTTAGACCAATATTTTGATCGGTACTATTTTCTAAAAAGTTTTCATTTAATATATAACGTTGATAGTTTTTCTCAATGGCTAACCAAAGAATAGTAACCGGTCTATTTTTTCCCCACAGAGGCATTTTGGCATCTTGAATCAATGCATCTATCAGTCTTGGTTCAAAATATAACGATATGGTATAGGGGGACGAACTAGCTTTAGATTGTTGGCTGACATATTCAAATCGCTGTAAATAACTGGTTACTTTACTGTAAGCTTGCTGCACATCATTGTGCTGCAAAATATCAAGACTGCCACTTTTTCTAACCAAGACTTCTTTTAAACCTGCCAATGCAGCTTTCCAGCGTGCCGTTTTACTTTGCTCAGCAACAGGCCATTTTACAAGATATAACTCTTCAACTTCAACGGAGTGCACTACATTTACAAATGAAATGATAACAATCAAATAAAGATATTTAATGCGTTTTAACATGTCAGATATAACCACAATTTATAATTATAATATTTTAAGGAATAATATCTAAATGATAATCTAACTAGAATATCTAACCAACAAGTAAATGAAAATATCGCGGTTTTTTAATGATATATTGCCAGTCTTATGAAAATTGAGACATTTTGTGTGAATTAATAACGTTAATTCAATTAATTGACGGGGCTTAAATCCTCTGAATAATGAAGCTTTCCATCAATACCAATGATAATTGCTGAAGTATCGGGCATTTTATTAATCAATTTTAGACCTTCGACTGGACCTAAAATAAAAATGCTTGTTGATAGAGCATCAGCAACTGTTGATTTTTTTGCTAATATAGTCACACTTTGAGATTTTCTCGATGAATCTCCTGTTTTAGGATCAATAATATGATGATATCTAACCCCCTCTTCAATAAAGAAACGTTCATAATCACCGGATGTTGATATAGCGACTTCTTCAAGCGGTAAATTAATAATCAGTTTGTTTTCTTGCCGAGGGTGACGTATTCCAATGTACCATAAACGATCGTTTTTCTTACCAATAACTCGACTGTCTCCACCTGCGCTGACAAAGGCATTTCGAATACCATGTTGACGTAATATATCAATCGAGCGATCAACAGCATGACCTTTAGCAATACCACCTAAATCTATTTTAATATTTTTATTATTGAAATAAATACGCTTGTTTTTTTTGTCCATTGAGATGTTTTTATAATTAATGAATTCAACTAATTGATTTTTTTCAATGTTTTTTGGTTTGATTTTATGTCTAAAATCATAGAGGTAACCAACACTTGAAAAGGTAATATCAAAAGCACCTTTAGTTAGTTCTGAATAAACAATTGATTGATTAATTAAATTAAATAATTCAGATGATATTTCAACAGCATGACGGCTAGCTTGTTGATTTATTTTAGACAGTTCACTCTGAGGTTTAAAGGGGCTCATTAACCAATCAATTCGTATCATTTCAGCAACGACCTGATCAATTAATTGTTTAGCTAATTTTTCATCATCGGATTCAAACTCAACTTTAGCTCTTGTTCCCATGACATCAAACTGTTTTTCATACCACTGTGATTGACAACAAAAAGAAAACAATGACAAGGTAAAAAAAAGAATTGTTTTTATAAGATAAACCATTGATTGCGTTATTCGTTAGTAGAAAATAAAACTCGATTAGTTCGGTAAAAAATTAATTAAATAAGTATCATTCCAAACGGCAACATTTTTAGCTCCAAAGTTGATTTTTTTGATCTGTCGCACCAGTTTTTTTAGTAATCGTTGATCATCAATTTCACTCGATTCAACACTACATTTAGTGACACTACCATTAGCGGCAATACTTAATCGGAAGATAACACGGCCCTGAAGTGATGGATTTTTTCTAAGCTCTCTTCTATAAATTGAATCAATGCGTGATTTATTTTTGTCGAATGCTAATTGAATATTTTCATCACTTCTTTTTAAACCACCACCTTTTGCTTTACGTTTAGTATTTGCGACGGCATTACCAATATCACTTGTTACTTTAGTTTGATTTTGTCCCCTAAGGGCTCCAACACCTCTAGATCGGCTAGCTGACACAACTCGAATACCGGTGCTGCCTTGTTTCACTTTTTTAGTAATTAATGAGCGGCTATTAACCACTGCAACTTTACCGGAATCTTCGCTGAGAGCTTGATTATTTTTTAGGTCTTCAACATCATCCAATTCCCTAAGATCAGCCAAAGCATCAAAAACGGCAATGTGCTTTTTAGCAATGTCTTTAGCGGTTTCCTTTTTTTCAGGCTTTGGCTCTTCCTTAATTTTTTCGGGTTCTTTCTCAGGTTTTTTTTCTGCTTCTTTTTCAGGTTCTTTTTCTTTCTCGACTTCAGGAGGCGGTGGTGGTGGCACAATCACTTTCTTTTTCTCTAAAACCATTTTTACCAAACGAGGTGGTATTGTTGTTCTTTTGCTTCGGTCAATTTTATCAACGCTCAAAAATGGAACAATAGATGTAATTAGGGTGGCTACAGCAACACAAATAAGCAAAATTTTAAGAAATCGATTAGATTCCTCTTTCTTATATTCCCAAGGTAATACGGGATCAAATGTCATACTAGAATAAATTGCCATTGAATTATCGATTACTCGTTATTTTTTGATACTGATTGCTTCATTACCGCCATAGAAATATTGGTGTAATTCGCTTCACTTAATGTTGCTAGAATTTTTCTTAGTAACTTGTAGGGTATTTCTTTGTCACCCATAATGGTTACGTCTAATCCTTCTTCTTCAGCATTTTCCTTAAAACTACTCAAAGATTGAATCTTCATTTCATCTAACAAAGCTTGAATATAATTTTCTTTACTTGAGATGACATCACTTACTTGTGCAATTAACCTACCTTGAACCAAAATTTGATCATTGTTGACTAACAAAATAACTGTTTCTTCAGGCATTTGCTGAGCTGATGAAGTTGGTAATTTTACCGCTTTACTACTTGGCAGTTGTTGTACGGAAGATGAATTTACCAACAAGAAAAAAACCAGAATAGTAAAAATATCCATCAAAGATACCAAGTTAAGATTACTGCCACCAAATCGTTTGTGGTGACGTTCCATTCTAACGGCTTTATATGATTTTTTCATCGGTTTACCTTCACATCTTTAGGATCTTCAGGCGCATCTCCCATGGAAATATTTGGAAAAAGTTCTCCATGTATTTGATTTCCTTTCTCATCAATCTCTAGCTCATCTCGTTCAATCAAACGCACAGCATCCATGGTTTGAATTAATGCATCATAAGGTGTGTCCATTTCCATTAACAACGTGATACCCGTGTCTGTATTAAATTCTGAGTGAGCTTTTACTTGCTGTAAAAAAAGATTTAAAGCTAAATAATCATAACCTTCATCAGTATTTGGAATACTTTTTAACAACCCAGAATTTCTCTCCAAAACATCAAACCTTGTCGTTCTTATAATCACTTCAAGTGCTTTGGGCGGCTCTTCCTCATTCGGTTCCGTTTCAGAGATTCCTGTCGGCAAGTTCATATTTAAAATAGATACTTGCGAAAATACAGCTGTCATCAACAAAAATGGCACCAAAACGACCATCAAATTCATAAAGGCTGTAATGTTCAGCTCAGCATTCATTTCTTTAATTTTTTTTGATTTATTTCGATACATTATTTATGTCACTAAAAGTATTTAAAATAGCCGAGATTTTTTTTCAGTCAGCCTTAAAAAAAGAGTATAAAGACTTAATCCCATTCAATTTATTGCTTTATTCTTGGATCCGTCGGTCTAGCAGCAGGAGGTCTAGTCGCTGCGGTTCTCTTTGCTGTTGGTTTTGCGGATTCATTAGGTTTTGCCGCGCGAATTAAATTAACAAATTTGACCGAAGCCATTTCGATACTATCTACAATTTCAGTGGTTTTAGTTTGCAAAAAGGTGAACAACAATAATAATGGTATTGCGGCCATTAAACCAAATGCTGTGGTATTCATTGCCACTGAAATACTGGCAGATAACAAATTAGCTTTTTCTGAAGGGTCTACACTCGCTACCGCGGTAAAAGCGGTAATCAAGCCAAGAATGGTACCTAATAAACCAAGAAGTGTGGCGATATTGGCAAAAGTGGCAAGATAAGGCGTTCTTTTTTCTAATCTTGGCAAGATCTCCATCATTCCTTCTTCCATAGCCATTTCGAGATCGTCATGTCGTCGGCCATCCCCAACCTTTGACAACCCGTAAGCTAAGATTCGTCCTATTGCTGAACGTGAATTAGTTGCATATTCAAGAGCCTGGCGAAAATTCCCTTGATTTAGTATAGGCAATAGCCGGTTCCAAGCGGCGCGATTTTTTGTTTTCATAATGCTCAAATAAACAAATCGTTCTATCGCAATTCCTAAACCAATGGCGAACACAAATAAGATGATATACATGAAAGGACCGCCATCTTGTATAAAACCAATAAGCGTATCATGCAAACTCGATTCGTTTTGTTTTGCTAATGTATTAATTGCTTCAGTTGCCATAGTAATCCCCTACTGGCTGAATGATTATTTAGATATTTATTGTAGAACAAACATCTTCAAAGTTTAATATTTTATCTCAAAGAACAAAGTATAGCTTTTTTTAGTCAATTTTAAAGCCGTATTAGTTCACAAATTATTGTTAAATTTAGCTTAAACTTAGCTACAACATAATATAACAGCAATAATTACTTTTTGCTGAGGTATAAATTATATTTATAGCTTACTTTTTGTTATTCACTCCGGTTAACTGATTATAAAACCCAACTTCTTTTTCATAAACATCTGGGTCAACCGTTGAATAAATTTCGTCCATTAAACGTATGACTTCTGGTGGTGTCGCCATGTCCGAATGTTCTTTCCACGGTATTATATACAAAATGTTTGGTGCTTCTTTATTACCGGATACGTTCATACCTAACACTGTTTCTTCGATTTCAACGGCGTTTAAAAAAGTTACAGAAAATAATTGGATTGTTATTAAAATAATCAGTGATAAAATAGTTTTCATTATTGATTCCCCCGTTTAATCCGTCTTTCCAATTCTAGAATCCAATTAGCAACCTTCTTGTCTTTATTTGAGGTTAATTTCATGTATTGGCGATATTGAAGCAAAGCTAAAGGTAATTCTCTTAAATAAACATCCGCTAAGATACCTAAATTCAAATGAGTATTTGGATAAGCTGGATAAATAGAAATAGCTTGTAAATAAACGTCTTTCGATTGATCAAATTTACCAAGTGCTTTTAAAATAATTCCTTTCAAATTAAGTGAATAATAATTTCGGGAATTATTTTTTAGACTCAAATTTATAGTTTTTAATGCCTCTTCTAATTTTTCTTGATTAAAATATATTCTTGCTTTTTGATAATCTGGCCCCGAAAGCTGAGGATATTTTAATTTTATACTATTCAATAACGTAATAGCTTGACTGTATTTTTTTTGTTTATTTAATAATGAAACCGCTTTATAATTTTTTTTAATTTCAGCATTAATCTGAATATCTGCCATAGGATCAACACCAGTAAAAGCAAATGATTGACCAGTCTGTGAATCAATGGAGCTGCTCGTATTTTCACCTTTTTTAATTGCTTGTTGAGAGCTACAAGCATTCAACACTATTATTAACAAAAAAAATGTTAATTTAAAAGATAATTTATAGCAATTAAAAAGATACATTTTCAATGGCCTCTAGTTTTTCACTTTTATTGTATTGCACTGGTTTTAACTTTTTAAGGGAGGTAATACTATCTTTTACCGATTGATTATAAATATGACTACTTGTTCTCTCAGCATTAATTTCAAAATACCTAATTGCTTTATCTTCAAATGGTATCGCTTGATCCTCGAGTAAAAAACCGTATTCTTCTAATTCTTCTTCTTTTCCTTTTAGCGCTTTCGGGCGCTCAGAATTCATGAGATCATCAGCAAGAATTTGATATATTCTTGCTATCTTATGAGTTGATGCAGAGGTGTATTCAGCTATTTTATAACCCGCTATAGATTCATAAGCGCGTAAAGCAAGTTTCATCGCTTTTCGTTTCTTTTTAAGTGAGCGAGTTAATGGGTCAGTTAATTTAATATTTTTATAATGATCAAATAGCGGTTGTGAAATAATAAATTCTGACTCTGCAGCCAGAAACATTGTGCGCGTATTATTCATTGTTTTAGATTTTTTATATTGGAGAACTATTTTTTTACGCCAAAACAAAGATTTTTTACTCTCTTTCATTTTAATGTATAGATTAACTAAATTATATCGCGCTTCTTGAGCTAACAAATAAGGTTGAGGATAAGCTTTCACATAATATTTAAATGCAGCTACGGCTTTTATTTGATTGTCCGATTTTTGATACAAGTCAGCAACATGCCAATAACCTTCTCTTGCTGAATTTTTGTCTGTATTATTTGCCGCTAGAGATTGATACTCTTTTGCGGCTTTATTCCAATTTTTTTGCTCTTCATAAATGTAGGCTAATTTTTCAGGAATACCTTTTGCCAGCTTATGTCTAGAATATTTAATTCTAAAACCTTCAAATAAATTTGCGGCTTTTACCCAATGTTTATTTTGTAAATGTATTGTTGCGGCATCATAATGAGCATTGATCGCAACAGGTGATTTAGGTTCTAATATTCCAACTTTTAAAAATAATGAAATAGCAACATCAAGTTTGTTTTCTTTTTTTGCTTGTTCTGCTTGTTTATATATCGACTCGGCTCGACGTTGGTGAAAGCTTAACCGCTGCTTTTTAGTTAGATTCACCGAACGAAATAAATCAGTAATCGCTATTTCTGCTTTAGCATAATCTTTGAGATCAAATAAGCCATTTGAAATAATCACTAGCGCTCGATCTGTTTGCTTTTTAGTTACGGCTGCAGGTAAAGTTAAAAGTTGTCTACTGCTATCAATTGCACCTGCAATATCCTGAGTAATTAACTGCTGCTCCGTCACTCTTGCTAAGATTTCAGCGGCTTGAGGATCCGTAGAAAAATGCTCCACAAAGGCTAAACCACTTAGAATTTTGTTATTTAAATTTCTTTCCTTATCAATCGGTTTTGAATATTTAATTGACTGATAAGCGACTAAGGCGCGGTATGCGGCATCTCTAGAATATTTAGAACGTTTATTTCTATAAGCAATAATCTCAAATTCTTTTGCCGCCTGTAAAAATTGTTGACCTTCAGACAATGCTTCTGCCATGTAAAAACGATACTGTGAGTCAATGGCAGGATCTTCAAATGTATCCAAAATTTCTTGGTACCATTTTGCTGCAACAATAAAATCACTAGCTTTCTTGCTTTTTTGCGCTTTCGCATGATAAAACTTTGATATATCCTCAAGATGTTTACGTAATTGCGGTTTTAGTTTCCCTGTGATTACTCCTTTATGTTTTTGCCAAAATTGACTATTACGTCCGTAATTAACCACATAGCTTTCTTTTGCTGGAAGAATTAAACTGGGAAATCCGCCTCGTTTATAAATATCTATAACTCGACTATGAAAATCAGGCGCAACAACCGACAATGGATTTCTATCAACAAAACCTAAATAAGTATTAGAAGCATCTTGAAATCTTTCTTGTTCAATGTAAAGTTGCGCTAGTGAGTCATAAATTTGATTTTCATAAGCCCGACTGCCATGCTTATCAAAATACTTTTGCACTGAAGAAGCTCCATCCTGATTGTAAAAAGCTAAGCTAATAACTCGTTTTGTATCTTTAACCAAATCTTCCGTTAATTTACTGACTCTTTTAGCTCTGACTTTGTTATCTAATAATCTTTCTAACAAAACAAAAAAATCTTCTTGAGCCTCTGGGAAAAGACTTTGTTTAAATAAAGACCAACCTCTTTTGTATAAGGCTTTATTGTAATAAGTTGTATCTTTACCTTTGATAATTACTTCTGTATAGGCTTTTTCTGCAATCAAATATTTCTTGCGTACAAAATAAGATTCTGCACGGCGAAATTGACTCTCAACATAAGAGCTGGCTTTAACTGGACTAACAGCTATTTCATCTAAAGATTGTAATGAGTTTTCGGCTTCACCATTTAAAGAATAGGCTCTAGCCAATTGATATTTTATGTCTGGCGTTTTTTCGTAATTTGGATGTTCTTTCAAAAATTGTTTATAGAGCCTAATCGCTTCAGCAAAAGTTGCTTCTCTTACAGCGGGACCTAATTGTGCAAGTTGTTCTGTTGAATCAACCGTCAGTTTCACTTCCGCTAAACGCATTGTGAGATGAGCTAATCGACGGAGTGCTTCTCTACGAATAATTGGATTACCTCGTTGTAATAAGCGTTTATAACTGGCAACAACTAATTCGGGTTTGATTTCTGGTAATTCAGAAGTTTCCACCGGTGTATTCACTTTATCAATAAAATGAACACGAGGTTCTAAGTCTTTCATTTCAAGCGGTTTAAATGGATTAATCCATTTTAAACTAGCACAACTTGCCAAAACTAATATTGTAACTAGAAATAAGCAAAAGCGTTTTAATGATATCAACATGGTTACTGAACCTCAGGAATTGAGACTGCTTGCTCATGTAATCTTGCAACGGAAAGATCGGACTGTAATAGAAAATATTCCAATGTTTTTTTACGCTGCTCTAACACTGATAAAATTTGTTTTTTGATGTTTTCTGCTTCTTGATTAACACTGTTATTTATTCGTTTTCGTAAATTGGCCAGTATTATGACACCTTCATTCACTTGCTCTTGAGCCCCAATAAAACGCGTTAATGCAAAACCTCTGGCATTAGATAAATTGAATGATAACTTTTTCATTTCGATCAACTGTTTTTGCAGTAATAAACTGGTTTTCTTTAACTGCCAAATATTATTAGTTAAATTTGTTTCCAACTGCCACTGTAGAACTCCTCTGGCTCGACGGGATGTCTCTAACTGATTATCTTTCAGCATAGCCTCTGGAATATTTTTCAACTTAGATTCTAATCGTAATATTCTCTTATGAATCAGTAATTGTTGTTTGTTTGCTATTAAATAAAGCTTTTCATGATTTTTTAGCGAGCTAATATCTTCTTGAGTTTTGTCAAAGAGCTTTTGATATTTGGTAAGCTGACCTTGTTTAAGATAATAATCAACCTGTGGAATTTTTTCATCAAATCTTAATTGGTTGGTTCTTAACATTTCATTCAACATAGGAAGTTGAGCTTGCCAATGGATCAGTAATAGTTCTAATCGATCAAGTTTTTGATAACTCCTAAAGTTTTCATTAAATTTATTTTGTGCAAGCAATTCATAAATATAATAATCGTAATCTTTTCCAAAAAGTTTTGAGTCTTGAATGATTTTATTTTCATGACCCCTTTTTTTATAATTCACCATATTGATAATTAATTTTTCAACAAGATTTCCATTAGTCACTTTAGCTTCTATATCGCGGACTAAATCTAATTGTTGTTGAAATAAATTTGATGCGTTTAAGTAATGTTTCAACGCGGGTTTCATCGCATGAAGTTTTTGATAGGCATAAGGAATTGCTAACAACGCTTCTTGTACAGCAATATCCCGTATGTCTTTTTTCATTAACTCAAGCCAATGAGATAAAGCTTTATTGTAATTTTCTTGCTCAACATAAGTCCACCCCATACCAAGCAACGCTTTATTTGTGGATGGCGAATCGAGCCGAACAGATAAAAACACTTCTCTAGCTTGATCAAGTTGCTTGTGTTTTAAATAATAAAAACCTAATGCCACTTTAGCTTTATCTTGTAGGCTTCGTTGTAGATCTGTCGGTTTATTTGTTAGAAAAACTTTTGTTAATAGTGGTAAGGCATCCGACAATCGTTCCTCAGTTAACCAAATGATGCCCAAGTTATAACGACTAAAAAATAGCAGGTCTGAATCAATACTTACTTGACTTAACCAATACCGAGCCTTATCCAGTTTTTTATTAAACAGTGAAATATTAGCCAACATAATAAAACTTTCATTTTGTAATTCAATATCCAAAAAAGGATATATACGAGTTAAACGCAATTCAGAATTTTTATAATCATGTTGTTTATAGTGCAGTTTGCCAAGATAAAAATCTAATTTTGCCAACAACTCATTTTTAAGATCTTCTTCAGTTAAAAGTTTTTTAAAAATCGATTTTGCTTTTATCACCATTCCAAGATTTAAATATAAAACACCCGCCAGCAATTCTGCATTGTTTTTGTGATGAGATAGCTGGTTCTCTTTTTTAGCGATAAGTATTTTAGTTAATGCTGATATTTCATGCCCTCGATAATAATCATATAGAATATCGCCATAGGCAAGGTCTTGAAGGTGAATTGGTTTTTTTAGTTCTTCGCGATCGGATTGAGAGAGTGCAGTTGGTTCTTTAATCTTTTTAGACGACTCAAAAAGAGCACAGCTGGAAAGCGTAGCAATTAAAAAGAAAACTGAACTTCTGATGAAGTATTTAATAAACACAACTAAAATCTACCATTCAACCACGTTAAGTTTTGGTTGCAGTTTGCTGGTATTATCTCTCAGTTGTATTTCGACGGATTGCCCATCAGTTCCTTTAGTGAATTGAAAAGTCTTAGCTATCCGGTAATCTCTTTTATGAGGCCCCGTACCAATTAATATAATGACTAATTCATGCTCACCGGTACTGACATTTTTTATAAAGAGTTTTTGAATGGCGCCTTTTAGTAACGCGTTAACATCTTTTTGTGTGTATAAGTGGTGGGTCACTTGTTTATCGTCAAGTTTTATTTTTATATTATCTAGATTAAAGAAATAACCTATGTCAACGGAAAAGTAGAGGGCTAATTGAGTAGAAGCAGGAAACAATAAGTCTTCTTCAAGAATGTACAAGTCGCGATTCACATCTAATACTTCTTGCTTTAAATCCTCTAATTTTTCTGCTGTAGAGCGATTATCTTTTTTAGCTGATGCTTTTTCAACCGGTTCATTGACTGGAAGTGGCTCTGATGATTCAGCCGTTGTTTCTTCATCACCCTCCTCTTCAAACATATCAAAAACAGAAGCAGACTCTTCAGCATTGACATAATTCACTTGCCCAATGAGCAAAAAGAACAATATTGAGACAGACAATGCTCTCTTAAAGAGATTAGAACAAAAAAAGCCGTGTTTTGATAAAACCATGTCAAAATTCATAATGATTTACTTCTATTTGAAAATGAAACCGAATATTTTAAATATACGTTACTAATAACTGGGAATTAAAAAATACTGAATAAACCTCTTATTTATCAATAACTTCTGTTTATAATCTTTTTCTAGGCCAAACTCAATTCAGTTAAAAGTAATACTAGACTAAGTTTTACTATATAAACCTAGACCAGTCCACATATTATTGACTTCTTTTGAATTGTTTTTCTAGCCTTTTCAGTAGCTTGGTTAAACTTTGAACATCTTGTTTGCCTGATATTTGTGCGACTAACTGACCATTTGGGTCTAGAATATAATTGCTCGGCAAACTTTTAGGCAATTTAAAAGGAAAATGAGGTATGGGTTGAGTCGCAACTACTGGATAGTTTATATTCCATTGATCGACTATCGATTTAATTTGATGATTATCTAATGGATCATAACTAATTCCAATAATTGCAAGATTATACAATGCAGCCTTCTCATGCAATCGATTCAATTCAGGGATCTCCTCCAAGCAAGGTGAGCACCATTTAGCCCAAAAGTTAATAATCAGCCATTGCCCCCTATAATCACCTAAGTCTTTGTCACTGCCATCAAGCAAGTAAAAATCACTATTTTTACTACAAGAAAAGACAATCAACAACGTAAAGCATAGGATAATTATCTTTATATATGCTATAGTTTTTTTGATACTTATAGGGATTTTTATTTTTTTCATAAAGGAGTTCGTTGATAAGGTAAATTGTTGTCTATAATAGGTTTATTAGCTAAGTCTATTGTTTACACTAACTCGAATACTACTACCTTATTTAACTAAACACACAATTTTTTGCCCTATTTAGTACGTAACGTAATACGTACCCTAATGTAGTATGCAACACAATGATGGAAATTCGTAAACAGAGAACAGAGTAAACATGGAAAGCATAAAACTAACCATCCCTTCTCAACAGGAAGGCCAACATATCTTAGTAGAAACGGATCCTACTAAATTGGCTCAATGGTTAAATTCACTCCCTCTAGCAGACATGTCAAAGACATTACCTGAAATCACTCGAGCCATTTCAAGCCTCAATCGCACAGAAATTCCACACAAACTTCGGAGCGAGTTGCTCCAATCTTTTGATAATAGCTACACATTAATTCATGACTTTTTTAGACCTGTAGCTAATCTGGTGATAAAGAAAAAAACTGATTATTCGGCTAATTTAGAAAAATTACAAACATTAACACGAGAAATGGCTTTTGCTCATAAAATCATTGTTAACGATACTCAAAACAAACGACAGTTTTGGGGTAAAAACAAAATTAAAGCGCGCGCATCGGCCTTTGCAATCTATTACCTAGGTTTAATGTTAATTGAACAATATGAAATTTATGCTCCTATTCCGATCTACTTATGGCGTGAAATTAATTCGTTATATGCTCATGCTGGCAAAGAAGAAACAAATTATCTTCAAGTTGAAACCGCTAACAGTTACTGTTTAAACACCATAGAACAAAACTATATACGCAATTGTTTGTTAGCCTTGTCTGACCCATATCACCTTGATCGTGGAGAACATTGGCAATTATTTTATTATTTGAATCACTGGGTACACCTTTCAACCGTTTCTGAAAACCCTGATGATTTTAGAACCGATGACTGTTTTATCATCGACGTAACCAGTGAGAATAAACCTAACTTTGTCACACGGGAGTTAGATGATCCTGAAGATCCTAAAATTCGTTTGTTGTTAACAAATAATCTTTTAAAACAAATTCGCTTTGATCTAGAAATGCTCGAAGAAAAATCTCAAATAACGGATAAATCATTTCATAAATCCATCAACTTATCAGCTGCAAAATATTTGTGGGAACATGCAAGTAATCATTGGAAAGAACGCATTGAACGGAACTCAAAACGTTATCCCATCATTTCAAAAATTGATGTTGTCTGGGGATTAACTGATATTATAAGAATTCTTGGTCGTTTATCTCAAAATAACCGAAAAACTCTTACGGTTAGCGAAATCATTGAGCTCACCCAAATCAACAAAGCCGAACACCTTTCGTGGAATGCGATCAATGTCAGTAGCGGCGGTATTGGTTTATGCAGCTCTCAATATATGTTACCTCACTTAGAGTTAGGCAACATTGCATTAATTAGAGAATATATGGATGGAAAAGCCGCTCCACATTGGCGGTTAGCTATTTGTCGATGGTATACAGGTGACAAAAAAAATGGAACCATATTAGGGTTAGAATATATTGAAGGAAAATGTACTCCGGTTCGGTTAGTACTTCATCAAGGACAAAATGAAAAAGGTGGTCAACCAGGATTAGTCATCTCATCAAATCAAATTAATGGTAATAATGCGCCTACAATTATTACCGCTCAAGATTCATTTAAAAATGATCGAGTTTACGCCATGCTTGGCCTAGAAAAACCAGTTGAAATTCGCCCAAGAGTTAGAGTTGAAGTTACCCCCTGTATTGACCGATTCTTCTACCAAACTTTCGAATTAAGGGATGAGCTAGCTGAAGAAGTATTAGATGATGCTTCTGATATTATTCCATGGACCTCAATTCCTCATGAAAAAGGAAATATTAAAGATCAATTCGAAGCCGAAGATGAATTTAGCATTGAACCCTCTACACTTAGCGGCATTCGATTACCCGGTGATCATTAATTATCAAGCAATTTTTGTTTTAACGAACTTTCAAAATTGGTAATTATTTTGCTCATTTTATTTTTTACACCTTCAGAAATATCACTCCGTAAAATCAACTCATTACTTGGCAAAAGCCTTCCCGAGGCCTGGTAAATCAATTTAAATTCAATCTCATCTCTGTTTACTCTAAGGCAATAACTCTGGTCATTTAGCTGCGCGACCAAACCTGTTTCAACTAATTTATCTAGCAAGATTATTTTAGCCTCACTGTTACCTAAATCACGGTACTTATGCAATTCCTGCTCACTTAACGACTGACCTTTTAATTGTTTTTCAGAGAGCAATAATAGAATTTTAGTTAACTGAACAAATAAATGAGTTTGTTTATTTGATGAATTCATTTCAAAGGAAAATAACCCATGACAAATTTCAACACCAAATAAAATAATGCTCCAACTCAAATAGATCCAAATAAGAAATAATGGCAAGGTTGCCAACGCGCCAAAAACAATTTGATAGGTTGAAAAATATTCAACAAAAATACCAAAAAGTGATTTAGCCAATTCAAACAAAATAGAACTGATCAACGCTCCAATAACCGCATGAGTAAATTTTATTTTTCGATTAGGTATAACATAAAATATTAAAGTAAAAGCGGCTAATGCCATCACAAATGGAAGGAATATAGATAGCCACAAACTGTTTTGTTGTACAACATTAGAAACAAGTGTAAATGACTTAAGATAGGAGGTTAATAACAAACTCGTACCAACTAAAATAGGACCAAGCGTCAATATTGACCAGTAAACTAAAAAAGTTCTTAAACGAGATTTTTTAGTTTTTATTTGCCAAATATGATTAATGCTTTTATCGATCATTTTCATCATTAATAACGCTGTAACCATTAACATCACAAAACCTAAACCACTGATGCTTTTTGCTTTACCGACAAATTCTATTAGGTATTGATTAACCGAATGCCCCGTTGAAGGAACAAAGTATTCAAACATTGTTTCTTGCAACTGCAAAGCTAAAGTTTGAAAATCTGGCATAAATGCTAATAAAGAAAACAATACCGTTGTCAGAGGTACCAAAGCAAGTAACGTAGTCACGGTTAATTCTGCAGCCACAGAAGAACATTTATCACTCTGAAAACGAGCAAAAATATATTTAATAAAGGCATTCCAATAAATCAATTGCTGTTGCATAGTGTAAAGACTCTAAAGCTAGGTTAAAATGAATGTATAGCCGTTATCAATCATTTCTTTTAGAAGAATTGCCACTATATAACAAAACATTAAGTGAATAAACATGCCAAATTTTAAAATATTTCATAATCCACATTGTTCAAAGTCGCGACAAGCTCTAGCGCTGTTACAAGAAAATGGTATACAACCTGAAATTGTTGAATATTTAAAAACACCTCCGACTAAAAAAGAAATCAGTGAAATCATTAAACTGTTAGGAATAACACCACAAGAATTAATGAGAAAAAATGAAGATGATTACCTACAAGCTAATTTAGCTGATCCATCATTATCAACTAAACAACAAATTGAATTAATGGTTGCTTATCCAAAAGTTATTGAACGGCCAATTGTTGTTGGTAATGGAAAAGCGGCCATAGGTCGCCCACCAGAAAATGTATTAAAAATTATCTAGTCGAGCCACATATGAAACCAATATTAGTACTTTATTACTCAACAGGAAACTCAACTAAACAACTTGCACACTTAATCGCAAGAGGTATTGAAGAGCAAGGCGTTGAAGCAATGATACGTACTGTTCCAAGTATATCTGCAACTAACCAAGCCATTGAAAGCACTATTCCGGCAGAGGGTGACTGTTATGCTTCTCCGCTAGAGCTGTCTAATTGCAGCGCTTTAGCGGTGGGCAGTCCAACGCATTTTGGTAACATGGCCTCGGCTCTTAAATATTTTATTGATCAAACCAGTGAAATTTGGATGTCAGGCAAGCTAGCAGGAAAACCTGTCAGCTTTTTTACTTCTAGTAGTAGTTTGCACGGAGGCCAAGAGTCAACTTTATTAACGATGATGCTCCCCTTCTTGCATCATGGTATGTTAATCACTGGGCTCCCCTATAGCGAAACTGAGCTTCTTCATACAACTTCAGGAGGAACGCCTTATGGCGTGACACATTGGAATGGTCATGATAATAAATTGGACATCTCCGACTCAGAAAAAAAACTAGCTATTGCTCAAGGTAAACGCTTAGCAATACTCGCTTTAAAATTAAACTAGGTAAAAGCGATGTCAGACAAAAATTCATTTCAACAAGCGTTAACAATAGAGCCCCCGACAGAATCGATGCTATTCGCTCACAGAATTACGCTATTAGGTTATATCGGTTTAATTACATTAATCCCCATATGGAATTTGTATTGGTATCCTTCTGCTTTATATTCTAATCAATCCATTACTTTCTTTTGGCTGTTACCATTAATTTTTCCATTATTTGGATTACTAAAAGGTAAAGCTTACACACATGCTTGGTCTGGATTTATTGCGGTATTATATTTGTGCCACGGCTTAACCTCATTATTAACCTCATTCAATGAAATAATACCAATACTGTTAGAAATTGTTTTTTCTTCAATGTTTTTATTTGGCGGAATGATGTTTGCCCGCTGGAGAGGAAACCAACTAGGTTTGCAATTACCAAAAACAGGAAAGTAATAAATGCGTATTGCTATGATTGGCTTGGGTGATATTGCCCAAAAAGCTTATTTACCACTAATTTCAAATTCACCAAACATCACACCAATATTGTGCACAAGAAACATCAAAACAATAGAACGATTAAGCCAAAAATACCGTATTAAAGAAACCTGTACTGAACTTAAAGAATTAATTCTATTAAAACCTGATGCAGTGATGATCCACAGTAATACTGAAAGCCATTTTACTTTAGCAAAACAATGCTTAACAGCGGGCATACCTATTTTCATTGATAAACCGATTAGTTATCATTACCACCAATGTGAAGCATTAATTAATATTGCTGAGCAAAAAAGTTTAAGTTTAACGGTTGGTTTTAATCGCCGCTTTGCTCCGTTGTATCAACCATTGCTAAAAACTAAACCCGCGCAAATCCGTTATCAAAAAAATCGAGTTAACCATCCTGATGAAACTAGAACATACATCTTTGATGACTTTATTCATGTAATAGATTTTGTAAGACACGCAAGTGGAAGACTTCCTGATAATTTTGAAGTGTTTGCGCATAAACAAAAAGATAAACTAGCGAACATTCAAGTTCAATGGACTTTAAAAAACCAGTTAATCACTGCATCAATGAATCGTATAAGTGGTTGCAGTGAAGAAAGATTAGAGTACTTTACTGATAATGAAAAATGGCAAATAGATAATTTGTCAGAAGGATTACATTATAAAAATAACCAAACAGAAATACTGAAATTTTCTGACTGGGATAAAACGTTACACAAAAGAGGTTTTGTAAACATGATTGATGATTTTTTAGATAAGATCAACTCCGGTCACAAAAATCAAATGCACCATAAAGAGGCTTTAGAAACACATTTGATCTGTGAAAAAATCATCAAAAAAATCATCAACTAGTTCATTTCTTATTAGTTTATTAAGAATGCAAAGTATTATTGATATGCTTTATATCGTAACCAATGATCACATAAAACTAATGCCGCCATTGCATCAACAATAGGCACGGCTCTTGGTAAAACACAAGGATCGTGCCTTCCTCGACCGTGGTATTCAATTTCATTACCTTCAACTGTCAGCGTTTTTTGTTTTTGCATAATGGTTGCAACCGGTTTAAATGCTACTTTAAAATCAAGATCCATTCCGTTAGAAATTCCACCTTGAATACCGCCAGAATAATTGGTTTTAGTCAGCACTTTTCCGCTTGCTATATCTTTATAAAAAATATCGTTATGCTCACTACCTTTCATTTTAGTTCCTTCAAATCCAGAACCAAATTCAAAACCTTTACACGCATTAATCGACAACATTGCTTTTGCTAAATCAGCTTCTAGCTTATCAAATAACGGTTCACCTAAACCCACAGGCATATTTTGAACACGACACCTTACAACACCACCTAAAGTATCGCCCTCCTTTCGTGCTTGTAAAATAGCTTGTTCCATTAACTTTGCCGCTTTTTCATCAGGACATCTCACCATATTGCTTTCAATAAGTTCAGGGGTAATATCAGCAAGACTTAATTCAGAATATATATCCGAAACACTGTCTACCCATGAATTAATTTGAATTCCATCTTGTTGCAAAAATTTAATTGCAATCGCTCCAGCCGCAACATTTGCTGCGGTTGTTCTTGCAGAGCTTCGACCGCCTCCTGCAGGATCTCTAACTTTATATTTCTGTTGGTAAGTAAAATCAGCATGACTAGGACGATAAAGTTTTGCAAATTCATCGTAGTCTTTTGATTTATTGTTTTTGTTTTTTATTAATAAACTAATTGCGGTTCCCGTAGTAACACCATTGTAAACACCCGATAAAATTTCAACTTGATCTGATTCATCTCTTTGTGTAACTAAGTTGCTTTGTCCGGGCCTTCGGCGATCTAAAAATGGTTGAATATCCGTTTCTGATAATTCTATATTGGCGGGGCAACCTTCAACAACGCAACCAACGGCAGGACCATGAGATTCACCCCAATTGGTTACCTTAAATAATTTACCTATACTATCACCAGACATTTTTTTACTCGTATTAAATTAAACTTGTTAATGGTTTATACAAAAATCAATTTGTATTGCCGACTATTTTTTTATATCGTTTGCTTTGGCCAACATTAAATTACTTTCATGTAGAAATTTATTTGCATTTTCGCCAAACCAAGATGATATATCATTAAATAATTGTGTGAATTCTTGCTTATCTTCTTTCTCTAACATTTCTAATAACGTCATCATTCGCTGCAAAAAACGTTTTACCATTGGAATATTTTCTTTATTTGAAAAAATAATATCGCTGTATAAATCTGCGCTTTGGGCAAAAAGCCGACCAACCATAATTAATTCTAATCGGTAAATTGGCGAACTTAACTCTAAGACTTTATCTAAATTAATATTTTCTTCTTTTAAATGATATCCATAAGCAATGCTAGAAAAATGCCTTAATACTTGAACAATAGACATTAAATGATCATGTTCTTTCGCGTCGACAAAAGAGATATTTGCTCCCCATGTTTCAATCTGTTTTATTAACCAAGCTGATTGTTCTTTATTTCGACCGTAACAAACAACAACGGTTTGTTTTGCAAGGTGAGTTATACCCGGTCCAAACATTGGATGTAATCCCATCACAGGACCATTGTGAACTTTTAACATTGCTTTTAACGGCGAATCTTTTATGCTGGTTATATCAACTAAGAGACAATTAGAATTTAGCTTATTTAATTTTTCAATAACGGCATTAGTAACACTAATTGGAACTGCCACCATCACTAAAGAGGCGTTGGTTAATACATCTTCAGCGTTTTGCCAATCATTTTTATCAATAACATCAACTCGGTAACCCGCCTGCTGAAAAAGATTAACAAAAAGCTTTCCTAGCTGCCCCTCTCCACCAATAATAACAACCTTTCTTTCTTGTGTTTGTGCTACTTTTGAACGGCTTTTATTTTGTGTAACATAAGAATCTCGCATCACACGCCGAATTACATCTTCAACTAAATCAGCCGATATTCCCTTTTCTTTAGCCAATTGGCGCTTTTTCTCAATTAACTCCGATTCACGGCTAGGTACATACAAAGGCAATTTTAATTCCGCTTTTAAGGTGCCCACTTTACCGGTTAATTCAAGACGCTTGGCGATTAACTCAACTAACTCACTATCAACCGCGTCAATATCTTTTCTAACTTGTTCAAAGGCTAAACTAGCAGACTTAGTCATAATACTTCCGCAGACTCACTAGAATTGTTTTTACTCACAGCTTGTGAGGCTAAACCACATTGGCTCATTAAAGACCAATAGGTCGGAAATGATTTATTAACAACATCAGGATCGTGAATAACTATTCCTTTGGTTTTAGTTCCCAATAAAGCCATGCTCATTGCCATACGATGATCGTCATAAGTTTCTATTTCTGCAGCATGAGGCGTACCGCCGTTGATCAACAAATAATCTTCTCCAAATTCAACATCAACACCCGCTTTCAATAGCTCTGCAGCCGTATCATTTATTCGATTCGATTCTTTATAAGCTAAATGTGCAATATTTTTGATCAATGTTTTACCTTTTGCAAAACTCGCCATGACCGCTAATGTTTGTACAACATCAGGCATTTCACTCATATCAATTTCGATACCTTTTAATTGCTCTTTACTAACCGCCACAATATAGTCGTCCCCTTTTTCAAAGGTCATACCCATTAACTCCAGCACTTGATAAAACTTTGATTCGCCTTGTAAGGACTGGTGATCAAAAGAATTAATCCTTATCTTTCCACCAGCAATACCCACCAAACCCATAAAATAAGAAGCGGAAACAGCATCACCAGGCACGGTTACTTCAATACCTTGATAAGATTGAGCAGAATTAATGCTAAAAGACGTACCATTTACTTCAATCTCAATGGACATTTTCTTCATCCAATCAATTGTCATATCAACATAACTGCTTGAAACTTGACTGCCTAATAATTGGATATCAATACCTTGATCTAATAATGGTCCAATAATTAATAAAGCACTTAAAAATTGACTGCTTCGACTTGCATCAATATGACATGACTTGTTAGTTACCGGCCCTTTAATAACAGCAGGTAACATTTGATTATCTGTTTGTATATTTACACCAAGTTCTCGTAGAGTTGTAAAGAGCTCTTGCATTGGCCGAGTTGCCATTTTTTCTGAACATTCAATCCGAACATCGACACTTTCCAACGCGGCAACAGCAGAAACAAAACGTGAAAAAGTACCACTGTGGGAAGTATTTAATACCACCGAATCTTGTAGGGCTTGTTTTCTAGGTTGAATATTAAGCTGTCCATCATTTAAGGTTAACTGATAACCAAGCCCACTAAGCCCTGCAATAGCGGCTTGTATATCATTATTATCGACAATATTACTCAAAATAGAGGGCGTTGAGGCCAAAGCACACATCGGAATTAAACGGTTAGCAATATATTTACTACCCGGTAAACGTACTTTAGCATCTACACTTTGACAAGGAACAATTTCTAACACGATGTTGCTATACTCCAAATAATTTTATTACTCGCAATTTGACCACGAATTAGACCGCTTTCACAACTAAAAGTAAAATAACTTTTGTCCTATTTTACTATTTCAGTGCCCATCCTGATACAGGATAAGATAGAATACTCTCCGAAATCTTTAATTTAACTTAAATGCTAACCAATTTTGATGAATTCAATAGAACTTCCATATCTATCAGGCAAACTAAAATACAAATCATTGCACAAGTTGATGAGTCTTGATTGGTCTATGTTGCTTGACAGCGGCAATCAAATTACACCGTCAACCAGTCAAAAATCACTCCGTTACCGCCGATACGACATTTGCGTTACGCATCCGACGGTTCGTTTAACTTATAAAGATAACAAATTAACGGTTAAGAAAAACTCTTCAACCAAACAACTAATCTCTCAATCTCCATTAACAGAGATGAGACTAATACTTGATCACTACAAAAAGA